>Ga0075434_100000062_pt1 | contig 55222 bp, 45 predicted proteins | sample RhiMethybrSRZTD3_FD_75298 | JGI IMG/M metagenome (GOLD analysis project Ga0075434, IMG submission 75298) | Populus rhizosphere microbial communities from Tennessee, USA - Rhizosphere MetaG P. TD hybrid SRZTD3 | ecosystem: Host-associated > Plants > Roots > Rhizosphere > Soil | place: USA...
CGGCGGCCCGCCGAACGAAGGGGTTGGCTCGGTTCTGGTTGCGGGTCATCGCGCCGAAGGATCGCTCGCCGCGACCTTCGGTACGCGGTGCGTTGATGTGGCGCGTCTGCTTCGATTTCCGCTGCTGGAGTTTCGATTCGTGGCCGATCGCAACACCAGCGCGCTCGTGGATGCGAATGCGTTTCCGCTGCTCCTCGAGCCGTGGGAAGCATCGGTCGCGGCAGATCTCATCGGATCCATTGCGACGAGGGGTGTCGCATGATCTTGATGTACGGACGACTCGACGATCCCCCGTTCTCGTCGACGGTCGAAGCGCTTCAGCTCGCTGGCGCCGAGTATGTGCTGCTCGACCAAACCACTCTCGATCGCGAGGAGCTGTGCATCGAGGTGGGGCCTGCAGCCGTCCGCGGTACGCTCGTCGTCGCCGGCCAGCAGGTGCCACTCGACTCGCTGCACAGCGTTTACGCTCGGCCTCTCGAGTTGCCGGCGCGCCGTCGCGATTCCGGCGCAGCCCTCCTCCACGAACAACTGCTCGAGTGGCTCGACGTCGCGCCGACGTTGGTCGTCAATCGACCGCGAGCGATGCAGGCCAATGCCTCCAAGCCGCTACAGATTCAGCTGATCGCCGATGCGGGTTTTCTCGTGCCCGAGACGCTGGTCACGAGCGATGCAGACGACGCTCGCGCGTTCTGGCGCCAGCACGGGCGCATCGTCTACAAGTCTGTGAGCGGCGTTCGCTCGATCGTGAAAGAGATGGACGATGGCGCGGCGGCACGGCTGGGCCGGCTGAGTGCATTGCCGGTTCAGTTTCAACAGTTCGTGCCCGGCGTCGATGTGCGCGTGCACGTGGTCGGCAACCGCACGTTCGCTGCCGCGATCGTTGGATCGGGTGTCGACTACCGTTATTCGAGCCGCGATGGTGGCGCGGTCACCATGACGGCAATGGAACTCCCGCGTGACGTAGCACAGCGCTGCATCACGCTGTCGCAGCAGATGGATTTGCCGCTCTCGGGAATCGATCTGCGGCGGCGGCCGGATGGTGCGTACGTGTGCTTCGAGGTCAACCCGATGCCGGCGTACACTTACTTCGAGGCCCACGCGGACCTCCCGATCAGCAGCGCACTCGCCGAGCTCCTCATCAACGGAGCCGTAGAGCCGACCGAGGTGATGGATGGTTCAGGGTATCGAGAACCTCACGTGGCTTGGCGGGACGATCGTCGCGTCTCGGACGCATCCGCAGCTGGCGGACTATGACATCGTCACGCTGGATCTCGATCGCCTGGACCCGATCGAAGGCAAGGCCAATCTGCTCTCGTTTCCCATCGGCAGTCGCGTCGAGGTGACGACTCGACGCGCACTGCTGGGCGATGCGCGCGTGGGGGCGCACATCTCCTGCCGCGCAAAACGCACCGCGAACGGCGTGATGTGCGAGCCACATCCCGAGCCTGGCAATTTCAGGATTGAATAAGGGCCGCCTAAAGGCGGCCCCTACGTACTGCTTCTTCGTGCTCTTCGTGTTCTTCGTGGCTAGAAATCGAACTGCGCGCTGATCTTGAAGAACCGCGCCTGCGTGATCGACAACGGATTGAGATACGCCGGCCCGTAGTTCTGTTGGTACACGTCCACTGCGTTGGAGTTCAACAGGTTGAAGATGTCGACTGAGACTAGTGTCCTGGTGCGGCCGTACTTCAGGATCTTGCCGAGCCTTAGATCCACGCCGTTGAGGCGATCACCGTAGACCGTGCCGGGCTGTACCAGCTGCAATGGAGCAACGGGAGAGCCATTGGCGAAGAACCGCCCAAGGCTCGTGTCGGCGAAAAACACGAAGGTCTGCGCAACCAGGCTCTGGCTGGTCACGCTCGGGAAGTTACTCCCCGGGTACGGGAGGCTGTGGAACGTCCCGCTGACGAGGACGTCGACTTTCGGCACGTTGTAGGTCGCCAGCCCTTTGGCGTTCGTCTGCCATCCCGACTCACGATGACAGTAGGCCACCGGCCACTGCCAGAGGCCGGGCTGGAACGCATCGAAGAAGGAGAGCGTGCCGCCCCAGGCCCCGAAAATGTTGACTTCCGGATGCGCCGTCGCCACTCCGCAGTTGTCCTCGACCACGTTCCCGGTGCTGAACCCACCTTGTAGAGTCACGTCTCGCAAGCGCGCGTTCACGGCGAAGTCGACGCCTTGGTAGGTGTTGAACGCACCGCCGACTTTGTCGGAAAACGTGAGGTAGTTGTCGATCTGGCCGAACTTGGCCGGCTTCAGATCCACGTACGTCAGCGTTTGGCCGGAGCTCGCCAGCTTCGAATCCGTCGGCACCTTGTATGTGAACGAGTCGAAGTCGGCCGGCGTCAGGTTGCGGTTGATGGTGGATTGGAGGTTGCCCCAGCGCCGCCGGTTGTAGCTCAACTCGACCGATACCCTCGGGGCGATTTGCTGCGAGAGGGCGACCGACAAGTCCCAACTGTGCTCCCGCTTGTTCCAGCCGCTGGTGGTGTCCGGATCGACCGTGGTTGGCGAGATCGTCTTCCCGAATGTCGGGCTCGCCATCGGGCCGCATTCGCCGTTACCTAACGGGTTCAGCAGATCGCAGTCCGGCTGGTAATTGCCGTTCCGAGGATCGCCAGCGGGGAAGAAGTTGGTGTCGTTCCAGGTTCTCGTGGTGCTCGAGGTAAAGTGCCCGATTCCTGCTGGACTATAGAACAGCCACTCGTTGACCGTGTTCGTGGTCGTGACGTACTCGCCCAGGAAGAACTTCACCGCTGTCTTCCCGTTGCCGAACACATCGTAGGCCGCGCCGAACCTCGGCTGCAGGTCCTTCTGATTGAGGGGACCATCCTGATCGGGGAACACGACAGCGGTCGGCAGGAACCGGTTCGGTCCCATCTGCTGCTCAGCGAAGTGGTCGACCAGGCGCTCGAACCGAAGGCCACCCTGCAACGTGAGGCGGTTTACCGTCCAGCGATCCTGTGCATACAACGAAAACATGCCCTGGTGCTGCTGTTGCGATGATGCCTGATCGGCGAACATCGTGAACGACTGGGGAACGGCGTTCAGGAAGACATAACTGAGCTGGCTGTTGTTGTAATAGTTTTTCGGAAACGTCGAATCGTTGGCGTGGTAGCGGACGCCGAACTTCGTCGAGTGCGATCCGGTGATGTACGACGCGGATCCCTGGACGATGTTCGTGAAGCCGGTGTGGTCTGACCAGTTGCTGGAACGGTAGTTGATGCCCGGAATGATGCCGGCCTGTTCCTGCACCGGAATCGTCGTCTGATCGTATGTGTTCTTCTGGGTCCCCCCCCACCAGAAGTAGGGCCCTAGCTGTGCGTTCGCTTCGAGCAGCAGTCGGGACGTGACGGGCGATGTCCAGGAGATCTGGGTCATCGAGTTCGGGCGGTTTTCTACCCTCTGTAGCGCTTCAGGTGAGGCAATCGTCCCGGCGAAGGTGAGCCCGGAACTGGAGCCACCCTCGATGCAGTGCTGGCAAATACGCTGGTAGTCCGTGAAGAAGTTGATCTTGTTTCTCGGAGTCGCCTGATACGTCAACCGCACAGAGCCGTTCTTCCACCTGCCGTCGTCGATTGGTACCCGCAGCGGTCGGCCGTTCTGGCCATCGGCGGGGAGATAGGTCCACTTGGTGTTATCGCCGGCATTCAGGTTGACCCACATGCTGGCGACATTCTGGTCGTTCGACTGGTAGCGGTACGTGCCGAAGAACCACAGCTTGTCGCGGACAATCGGGCCGCCGAACGCGGGGTTGATATCCCACGCCTTCGCCAAAGATTGCGCGGTTGACAGGCCCCTCGCCTTCAGCTCCGCCGTCAGGTTTGTGCCCTGGAGCGAACTACCCGTGCCGTTGATGAAGAAGGTTCCTGCGAACTTGTTGCCGCCCTGTTTGCCGATGATGTTCATCTGCGGGCCGCCGGTGTTCGCCTCGCCAAGGCCGCCAGACAACGAAAACACCACTTCCTGCGCGTTGCCGATCTCGGTGACATACGAGGAAACACCCATGCCCTGGTAGCCAGCACTCATGCCATCGACTTGCACCTGCCCTTCGTTCCGGCGTCCGCCATGGACCTGGAACACATTGAAGATGGCACCCTGAGAGCCGCCGATGTCATTGCCCTGCACGTTGATCGCCGGGACGAGCGCAATCAGGCCGCCATAGTTTCGAGACGTCGGGATCGCGTTTACCGTCGCGCCGCTGATCACTGCCTGGCTGCGCGCGCTCGTCACGTCGACGAGCGGTGCTTCTCCGCTGACCGTGATCGTCTCGGCCAGGCCGCCCAATTTCAAGTCGGCGTTCACCGTCGCGATGAAACTGCCGGTCAGCTCGATGCCGTCGCGCTTGACGACGCTGAATCCGGCCAGCGTGAATGTCACCGTATAGGTGCCCGGCCTGAGGTTCTCGATGGAGTACTGACCGGCGCCGTTCGTCACGACACTCCGAGTTTTCTCGATCAGCGCCGGGCTCGAGGCTTCCACGACGACGCCAGGCAGCACGGCGCCCGACGCGTCCCTGGCCGTCCCGACGATCGATGCCGTCGCTTGAGCGTGGGCTGCTGTGGGAACGACCAAGAGGGAAAGAAGGACCAGAATCCCTTTCAGACATCTCGACATACTGACCTCCGCATGTTGACAACGTCGCGCTGGTGGAGACACGCTTCGAGCTTCTCTGCAACTGTGACAAACCGTATCCGCCGACGGACCACGGCGGTGGGAAACCCACCGGGAAGAGTGCCGCCACATGTGGACAGACCACTCATGCGAGACATGGTCTCGCTATGAGGTCAACGCCCCGGCATCCAACATGGGCTGGTTGTGAGCGCCGCCAGTTTACCCGACTGTGGCGTTCTCAAAAAATTAATAAATTTTCAGAAAGGCACGGGGTTTTCGATAGGCGAAGAATCGTGCGCGGTGATTATTCCGAGCGCAGGATCGCGGCGGGATCGTCTCGAAGGGCGCCGAGCGCCGGGCCGCAAACGGCTGCGACTCCTACTGCCAGATACAAGAAGCTGATTGTCGCGAGCAGCCCGGCGTCGGTGGGAGCGACGCCGGCGAAATTGGCACGTACGATCCCGCTTCCACCGACCGCGGCGGCCAGACCTGCCATCAGACCGAGGCACGTCCATCGGATGGTCGAGCCCGATACGAGTCGCAGGACATCGCCGATTCCTGCGCCGATGACGCGCCGCAGCGCAATCTCACGCCTTCGTCTCGCCGTCACGTACGTCACCAGCGTGAACATTCCGGCGGTCGAGATGATCACCGCCAGCAATGCTCCACTGCCAAGGAGCATGGCGAGGCTGCGACGCGGCTCCGCGGTCATGTCGAACAACAGGTCTGGAAGCGGCCGAGCGTCGAACAGCGGCTGATTCGGCTCGACCGACCAGATCGCCCGTTTAATGGCGTCGAGAGCGATGGGCTGCGCCTGATCGCTTCGAACCAGCAGGCTCATGTTTGGCTCCGCCTGCTGGAGATACGACACGTAAACCTGTGGCATCGGTTCGAGCTGCATCGCCGGCCGCACGTTGGCGACCACGCCAACGATGATCATGTGCGCGGATCGCGGACCCTCTCCGGCCCGCAGCTGGCGGCCGACCACCGACTGCCCCTGAAAAAAGCGCTGCGCCATCTCCTCGTTGACGATCGCGACGGGCGGACGTCCAGCGCGATCGTCGTCGATGAACGTTCGTCCGGCGAGTACGCGAATCTTCATCGTCGCAAAGTAATCCGGGCTGACGATCGTGTACGCGGCTCGTTGGGCTGACAGCGTGGCCGCGTCAGTGGACGTCTGATCGACAACAAAATTTGTCGCCGGAAACAGCGGCAGCAGCGGGCTGGCCATCGCGACCGATGCGATTCCAGGGATCGCGCGAAGCTGCTCGAGATACTGCCGGTACAACTCACCGAGCGAATTGCCCTGAACGCGCAGGGGCGCGCGCAAGCGGATGCTCGTGATGCCGTCGGGCGCGTAGCCGCGATCGCCGGCGTTCAATCGTGTGATGCTGTGCACCAGCAGACCCGCAATCGCGAGGAAGGTCACCGCCACGGCCACCTGTCCCGCGAGCAGCACGTAGCGCGCCCGTGCTGGAGGCGCCATGTCGCGCGTCGCAAACACCCAGAGTGGGGACGATCGCGCCAGACGCACCAGCGGCACGAGGCTGCACAACAAGGCCACCGTCGTCGCCGTGGCGATCGTAAACACCGCGACCGATGCATTTAGCTCGATGCGACCAGCCACGAACGGATCCTGCGACATCGTCTGCACGCGCAGCAGCCGGATGAATGCTTCGGCCAGCAGCAGGCCGCCGGCGGCGGCAACGGCCGCGAGAACGACCGACTCGGCGGCGAGCTGGCGAGCGAGGCGCGCGCGTCCGGCACCGAGCGCGCTGCGCATCGCCATTTCGGCGCGGCGCTCGAGCGCGTGGGCCAGGAGAAACTGCCCCATGTTGACGGCCGCGATGAGGAGCAGCAGCACCGCCGCCGCGGAGACGAGCGTCGCCGTGGCGCGGCCGCGGGCGAACAGACTGTCCTGCAGCCTCTCCACGTACATCGCAAAGCCCACCTCGCGGCGGTCGGTGCCGACCCGGTAGAGATCCGGATAGTCGGCGGCGAGCCGGCGCCCGACCACGCCGACCTCAGCGTCCGCGCGTTCGACGGAGGCCTCGCTTCTCAGACGGCCGACCGCGACGACACGGCGCACGTTGACGAATTCGGCGCTTCGCGAGGTGTAGACCGGCACCATGGGGAACGGCACGTAGATGTCGACGGGGTCGGCGGAGAAGAAGTCGAATCGAAAGCTGGCGGGCAGCACACCGACCACTTCGGTCGTCAGACCGTTCAAGACGATCTGCCTGCCAACCACCGTCGGATCGGCGCCGAAGTTCGCGCGCCACAAACCATCGGTCAGTATCGCCACTGGATGCCCTGGCCCAGCGTCGGCGTCGGTGAACAGGCGCCCGAGGGCAGGCGTCACTCCGAGCACGCGCATCAGCGAGACCTCGGCGCGTGCGCCCACGACACGCGCCGGCTCGGAGCCGCCACCAATCTGAAAGTCGCGCCAATCCACCCACGAGAGCGCCTCGAACGTCGTGGCCGCGGCGCGGACATCGAGCAGTTCGGGAATCGTGGGACTAGTGCGGGGAGGGCCAGTCCGGAACGTATCGCCCACGGTGACCAGGCGATCGGCGTCACGATACGGCAGTGGCCGAATCACCATCCCATCGATGAGGGCAAACACCGCGCCGGTTGCGCCGACGCCCAGCGACAACGTCACCATCGCCAACGCGGCGAGCAGGGGCTGCCGGCGAGCCATGCGCACGCCCACGATCAGATCGCGACCGAACGCAGGAATCCATTCGGCGACGCGCGCGTGACGCATCCCCTCGCGCGCACGCAGCACGCTGCCGAAATGGCGGCGCGCCTCTTCCTCTGCCGCCGCTCTCGTCATGCCGGCGCGTACGTTCGCGTCGATGCGGGTGTCGAAATGAAAGGCGATTTCGTCGTCGAACTCGCGCTCGAGCGCGCGGCCGCGCCACAGGTTCAGCAGTCGACGGAGGGGGCGCATCTCAGGCGAGCCTCAGCACACGATCGACAGCGACCGCGAGGCTCTTCCAGTGCTGCTCCTCTTCTTCGAGCCGGCGTCGCCCGGCGCTGGTGATCGTGTAGAAACGGGCGCGGCGGTTGTTATCCGACACGTCCCACTCGGAACGAACCCACCCGGCTTCCTCCATCCGGTGCAATGCCGGATAGAGTGAGCCGGCTTCAATCCGCAGTACGTCACGCGACACCTGCTCGACGCGTTCCGAAATCGCGTAGCCGTGCATCGTGCCGCCGGTCGAGAGCGTCCGCAGCACGAGCAGATCGAGCGTGCCCTGTAGCTGGTCGCGGCGGTTGTCTCGTATAGACATCTTCTAAGCGACAGACGTTACGCGCCACCGGTCTCGCTTGTCAAGATGTCTATAGGACCGACACGACGTACGAACGAAGGGCCGCCTGAAGGCGGCCCCTACGTACTCTTCGTGTCCTTCGTGTTCTTCGTGTCCTTCGTGTTCTTCGTGGCTAGAAGTCGAACTGCGCGCTGATCTTGAAGAACCGCGCCGACATGATCGACAGCGGATTGAGATACGTCGTCCCATAATTCCGCTGGTAGACCTCGGTGGTGTTCGCGTTGGTCACGTTGTAGAGGTCGAGGTTTACCTGCGTCCTGGTCTTGCCGTACTTGAGGATCTTGCCAAACCGAAGATCCACCGAATTCAGGCGATCGCCGTACAGCACGCCTGGCTTGACGATGTTCAGGAACTCGACAACATTCCCGCTGCCAAACGGCCGGTTCAGGGACGTCGTGTTGACGACGCCGGGGATGTTGAACGCAAGTACCTGGGCCCCAAGGCTCTGGCTTTGCACAGAGGGGAATTCGTTGCCTGGATACGGCAGGCTGCGGAACGTCCCGCTGATTAGCACGTCAATCTTCGGCACGGTGTACGTCGCCAGCCCCTTCAGATTCGTCTGCCATCCCGACTCGCGGTGGCACGACGACTGCGGCCACTGCCCGATGCCGCCGAGGAACGTGTCGAGGAAGCCGCCCGTACCGCCCCAGGGTCCGAAGATGTAGTACTCCGGGTGATTGGTGACCACACCGCACGAGTCCTCGACGACATTGCCGCTGCTCGTGCCGCCTTGGATGGTGACGTCGCGCAGGCGCGCGTTGACAGTGACGTCGACGCCGTTGAACTTGTTGTAGGCGCCGCCGAGATTATCGGCAAACGTCAGGAAGTTATCGGCGGCCCGTGTGTAGGCTCCGGGCTTGATGTCACGGAACGTCAAGGCGTACCCGCCGCCGCCGGGCAGCTTCGGATCCTGCGGCACGTTGAAGATGAACGTATCGAAGTCGGCCGGTGTCCACGCGCGGTTGACCGTGGCCGTCAGGTTCCCCCAGCTGCGGCGGACGTAGTTCACTTCAAGCGATACCCTCGGCGCAATTTGCTGCGTCACACCGGCATTGAGGTCCCAGCTGTACTCCCGCGAGTTCCAGCCGTCTGTCAGCGCCGGATCGGTCGTGAGCGGAGAAACCGTCTTCAGGAAGGACGGATTCCCCGAACCGCACTCGCCGTTCGCGGCCGGGCTCAGCAGGTTGCAGTCGACGACGAAGTCGTGGTCGGCGTCGGTCCAGCCTCTGTTCTGATCGACGCTGACGAAGTGACCGAGCCCGGCCGGGCTGTAGGCGACCCACTCGTCGACGGTGTTGAATGTCGTCACGTATCGACCCATGAAGAACTTCACCGCCGTCTTGCCGTTGCCGAACACATCGTACGACGCGCCGAATCGCGGCATCAGGTCCTTCTGCTTGAGCGGCCCGTCCTGGGCCGGGAACACCACAGCGGTCGGCAGAAAGAGGTTCGGCCCCATATGCTGCTCGGGGAAGTAGTCGCCCAGGTGCTCGAAGCGCAGTCCGCCCTGCAGCGACAGTCGCCCGGTCGTCCAGCGATCCTGCCCGTACACCGCGGTCATGAACTGGTGCTGTTCCTGTGCCGAGTTCGCATCGCCGTACACATTCACAGCACTGGGTTGGCCGTTCGTGAGGACGTAACTGAGCTGCGAGTTGTTGTAGAAGTTGACCGGATAGTTCGCGATGTTCTGGTGAAGGCGGAAGCCGACCTTCGCCGAGTGCGACCCGGTGATGTACGACGCGGACCCCTGAGCGATGTTCGTATAGCCCTTGTGGCCGGACCAGTTTTCGGCACGGTAGTTGATGTTCGGGATCGAGCCGGCTGTCTCTTGCGCCGGGATCATCGTCGTGTCGAAGGAATTCTTCTGACGGCTGCCCCACCAGAAATACGGGCCCAGCTGCGTGTTGGCTTCGAGCAGCAGACGATTGGTGACCGGCGACTGCCAGCTCACCTGCGTCATCATGCTCGGGTGGTTTTCGTTGGTCGTGTACGCTTCGGGGGCGCGGAACGACGCGCCAAACCCAAGCCCGGTCCCGTCGCCGCCGCCTTCGCAGGCGATGCACGAGTACTGAACGCTATTCCAGAAATTGATCTTGTTGCGCGGTGTGACTTGCCATGTCACCCGGGCGTTGGTCTGTTTCCACACGCCATCGGTCACCGCCTGGTCGAGCGTCCGGCCGTTTTGACCGTCCGCCGGCAGGTACGTCCATTTCGTCGGGTCGCCGGCGTTCAGATTGGCCCACATACTGGCGACGTTCTGCTTACTGAGCTGATAGCGGTAGGTGCCGAAGAACCACAGCTTGTCGCGGACGATTGGGCCGCCTACCGAAGGATTGATCTCCCATAGCTTCTTGATCGAGTTCGTCGCGGTCAGCCCGGAGCCCGCAAGGTTGTCGCCCTGCAACGCGTCGCCGGTGCCGCTCACGAAGACGGTCCCCGCGAACTTGTTGCCGCCCTGCTTGCTGACGATGTTCATCTGTGGGCCGCCGGTCGTCGCCTCGCCAAGCCCGCCGCTCAGGCTGAACACCACTTCCTGCGAGTTGCCGACTTCGGGCACGTAGCCCGACACGCCCATGCCCTGATAGCCACCGTTCATGCCGTCGACGAGGACCTGTCCTTCGTTTCGCCGGCCGCCGTGGATCTGAAACACGCTGTAAAGGGCGGGGTTGGAGCCTTCGAAATCGTTCTGCTGAACGTTGATCGCCGGGATGAGATGCGTGAACGACGAGTAGTTCCGCGACGACGGGATCTCGGCGACCGTCTGGCCGCTGATCACTTGCTGGTTGCGCGTGCTCGTGACGTCGACGACTGGCGCTTCGCCGCTCACGGTGATCGTCTCGGCGACGCCTCCGACTTTCATGTCGGCGTTGACGGTGGCGACGAAACTGCCGGACAACTGGATTCCTTCGCGCTTGACGGTCGTGAATCCCGATAGCGAAAACGTGACGGTGTAATTGCCCGGTCGGAGATCTTCGATCGAGTACTGACCGACGCCATTCGACGTGACCGAACGTGCCTTCTCGATGAGCGCAGGACTCGACGCTTCTACCGTGACACCAGGAAGCACGGCGCCAGACGCGTCCTTCACGACGCCGACGATCGACGCCTGTGCGAATGCCGCCGAAGGCGCCAGAACGCCCACGACGAGCAGGATCCCTTTCAACAAACGGTGCATGCCAGACCTCCAAAAGGAGACAAGCGTTGTTGCTTTGAGCGCAAAAGTGTACCTGACTGGGCGCCGAACCAACATTAATTCTCCGTCAGACTTCGGTCTGCGAATGAATGTGGTGGGGTCAGCCGAGTACAGCCCTGGCCGACGCGGCGAGGATGTCGCCGATCTGATCGAGCAGTGTGTCGGGCGTGACGAACGCCGGCGCGAGCACGTACACGTCGCCGCGCACGCGGCCAAAGAGCCCTCGCGCACTCGCGTCGGCATGAATGCGCGCACCCACCTGCTGGTCGGGCGCGAAGGCCGTCTTCGTCTCGCGATCCTTGACGAACTCGATCGCGCACATCAGGCCCTTGCCGCGGATGTCGCCGACGTGGGGATGATCGGCCAGACGCGCGCGAAGGACATCGAGCAGATAGGCGCCTTTCCGCGCGGCTTCGTCCACGAGGTTCTCGTCCTCGATGATCTGCAGCGTGCGCAACGCGACAGCGCAGCCCACGGGATGCGCCGTGTAGGTGAACGCATGCATCCACGGCGTGGGCGAGGCATCGATCGTGTGCGCGATCGCATCGCTCACGCCGACGCCGCCGAAGGGCACGTAGCCCGACGTGATCGCTTTGGCAAACTGCACCAAGTCCGGCGCCACGCCCCAGTGCTCGAGCGCGAACCACTTCCCCGTTCTGCCAAAGCCAGTGATCACTTCGTCGGCGGCAAAGAGCACGTCGTGGGTGTCGCAGATCTCGCGCACGCGCCGGAAGTAGTCGTCCGGCGGAGGAATGACACCGCCGACGCCGATGACCGGCTCGGCGAGAAACATGGCGATCGTGTCGGCGCCCTCGCGCATGATGGTGTCTTCGAGCGCATCGGCATTCAGCGTGGGCACGTGAAGAAAGCCGGGCACGCGCGGCTCGAACTGCGCCCAGTACCCGGCGATACCCGTCGCGCTCATCGCCGCCAGCGTCGTCCCGTGATACCCGAGCTCGCGCGAGATGATCGTGGTCTTGGTGGGGCGGCCGCGCAGCTTCCAGTACGACCGCGCCACCTTGATCGCGCTCTCGTTCGCTTCGGCACCGCCCGACGTGAAGAAGAAACGATTGATGTTGGGATACGTCAGTCGCGCGAGGCGCTCACCCAACTCGATGGCGCGAGGGTTTGTGCTGCCGGTGTAGCCCGACGCGTAGGCGAGGGTCTCCATCTGCTCGCGCGCGGCGTCGGCCAGCTCGCGACGCCCGTGACCGAGCACCACATTCCAGAGTCCCGCGAGGCCGTCGATGTACTCCTTGCCATCGGCGTCGATCAGCATTGCGCCGCGACCGCGCACCCAGACACGCGCGGATCGCTGGATCGCCACATCGTGCAGCGGATGGATCACTGAGGCCAGGTCGCGGGCGATGAAATCCACGTGTGGATCATAGTCCCCTGAGACTGCTAACGTCTTTCAATGCCCGAAGCCGTGCCAACACTCTACGAATGGATCGGCGGTATGCCGGCGCTCGTTCGCCTCACCGAGCGGTTCTACGAGCGCGTTCGACGCGACGCGATGCTCGCGCCGATCTTCGCGGAGATGAACGTCGACCATCCGAAGCACGTGGCCGCATTCCTGGCGGAAGTACTGGGCGGACCCAACGAGTATTCGAGCCACCGCGGCGGACATCCTCACATGGTGCAGCGGCACTTCAACCGCCACCTCACGCAAGAGCAGCGGCGCGCGTGGGTCGCGCTGCTGCTCGACACGGCCGATGAGTTGAAGCTGCCCGATGATCCCGAGTTCCGTTCAGCCCTGGTCGGCTATCTCGAGTGGGGATCGCGGCTGGCCGTGATCAACTCACAATCAGACGCGAGCGAAATCGATTCGCATTCGCCGATGCCCAAGTGGGGATGGGGCGAAGTGAAGGGGCCATATCGTCCGTCTGAATAGAGGCGCTGCCCGAAGATCGCCGGAGGGTCAGTGTGTTGGACGACGGACGTCGGCGTCCCAGCCCGAACCGGCGTTCGCCGGCATGATCTTCATGAATGCTTCGACCCCGTGAATCTGACCGCCGTAGACCTTGAACGCTTCCCAGACGATCAGCGCGTTGCCGACGCCGTAACGGTCGGCCCGACCGAAATTCATCCGCAGCAGCGTAATGCCGAGCTCTTCGTCGACGGCGACGGCGCGATAGCTCAAGCCCGGGTGGGTCGAGATCTTCTGGGCCTTGATGTCCTCGCACGAGGGTGGACTGAGCGTGCACCCTTTGCCGGCCATCAGGCGCCCGTTCTCGAAGCGATACGCGTCGGTTGCGAACGGCGCGTTCACGGACACGAAGCTGCCGATCTCGAGACCGCGAGGATAGTACTCGGCCAGCGCGATGGCTTGCGCGCGCGACACGCGCTGCGACGCCGGCACCGGAGCGATCATCGCGGCGTTGGGCGACTGCAACCCATCGATGGCGAAGATCGCGCCTTCTTTCTGATTTCTCGTCACCTGCGTTTCCACCTCGGTGATCGTGTTGCTCGCGATCTTCAGTCGCAGCACGAGCAGCGCGGGAGCGCCGGCTTCTTCGACAACCACTTGCGATGCGGCCACGCCCTGCGTGGTGTCGAGGATGTCGAGGCGGTACGGTCTGATCTTCGACGCGGCCTTCCACAAGCCGTCGCCGACCTTCACGTCCACGGTGTCTTCGGTGAAGCGCACGTTTGGCGACAAGGGCAGCGCCTTCGGCGTGTGCGCCACCATCGCGTCGAGATAGCGAGTGACGAATCCGCGGAGGCACTCACGATCGCAACGCCCGTCGTTGGCCTGACGGGCGTCGATGCGAAAGGTGCCGGCGACGAAGATCGAGACGACGATCACGGCAACGGCAACGAGTCGGAGTGTGTGTGTCATGACGCTGCTACCAGTTCCACCGTGATGCCGTCGAGGTCGCGGAACCGCAGCACGCTGGCTTCGTCCGGTGATGGCACGATCGCCGCGCCCAGCTTCTTGAGTGCGGCGGTTACGGTGTTGCGATCGAAGGGCGCGACCTTCACGCCGAAGTGGTCGATATGCGGCTTCTGTCCTGGCGGCGCCTGCTCGAGACCGAGGCGCGTATCGCCGATGCGGAACCACACGCGCTCGGGACTCTTCTCGCGCAGGGCTTCCATGCCATAGAGGATGCGGTAGAACTGGATGCCCTTCTGCAGATCGGCCACCTGCAGCAGCGCGTGATCGACGCCGCGCGGCGTCACCAGACCCTTGTTCGGTTCGACGAGCTCGGATGGCACTGCGGCCGTGACCAGCGTGTCGGGCGCGGGCAAGAACTGGACCTCGATGCCGTCGGGATCGGAGAAGATGCCGCCAACGCCGCTGCCGCGGGTGATCGGCTTGAGCCCGGCCTTCACCACCTGCTCGTCGATCGCCGCGAAGATCGCCATGCTGTCGCGCTGGTAATTGAACACCGACGTGCAGAAGTGACCGATGGAGGTGGCGCGCCCGCGCGCGTCGCCGATGGCGAGGTAGCCGACGCGACGCGTGTCGGCCGGCAGTTCGCCGAACAGGATGAAATAGCGGAACGCGCCCTGAAACGGCTGCGCGTGCAGCCTGGTGTTGAATACGCTCATATAGAAGCGTGCCGACGCTTCGACGTTGGGCACGATGACGTCGAGGTGATCGACCTTCGGCGTGTTCAGCGGCAGCAGGCTCGCCCGGTCTTGCGCCCATGCCATCGACCCGACGATCGAAAACGAGGCGGCCGCACCGAGACCGGTGATCACATCGCGTCGGGTGAGGGCGCACGGGGAAGCGTCAGGGCGTCGAGTGTCCACGAGCGCAATCTTACACAGGGCCCGCGAGATTCGTTGCTGCGTCACCTGTCTTTGCTGAGAAATTGATCAACACGGAGATCACAGCGAGCACAGAGCTTTCTGCCGACTGACATTCTATGCGGGCGTGGGGGCGCCGGCTTGCAGCCGGCGCATGCACGCCATAACCGCTCGAGAGCAGTCGGCCCCCGTCTGGTCTCCGTTTCTCCGTTACTCCGTGCGAGCCGCGACTCGGTCCGCTCCGGCTTGTTGCGATTTTTGCAACCTTTGCGAGCTCTGCGCGCTCTGCGTTGAAACTGTGGTGTCCGCAATTTTGCTGGCTTTTTTCGCACCGCACGCGGCTTGGCATGGGACAATCCGGCCGTGCGTGCTCGATTCATCGTCATGCTCTGCCTCTCGTTTCTGTCGGCCCGAATCCTCGCCGCCGCGAACGGCACTCCCCTTCTCGACGCAGCAGCGGCGGGCGACGCGACAGCCGTCCGCGCACTCCTGAAGCAAGGCCATAACGTCAACGCGACCGGTCCCGACGGCGCCACCGCGCTGCATTGGGCGGTTCGTGCCGACGACCTCGCCACCGTCGACGCGCTGCTCGGTGCGGGTGCCAGCGTCTCGGCCGCCAACGTCCTCGGCGTCACACCGATCTACATTGCGGCCTCGAACGGTAGCGCATCGCTGCTGCGTCGGCTGCTCGACGCGCGCGCCGACCCGAACGCCGCGGATGCCACTGGCGATACGGTCTTGATGGCGGCCGTGCGCGCGGGCAGTCCGGACGCCGTGCGCCTGCTGCTCGATCGCGGCGCGCGCGTCAATCACACCGAACCAGAGCTGTCGCACACGCCGTTGATGTGGGCCGCGCGCACGAACCAGGCCGAGATCATGCGGATGCTGCTCGCCGCAGGAGCGTCAGTGGAGGCGTCGACGCGCGTTGGGCCGCGGCCCGCGGTACGTCCGCCTGGTGCCGGTGGCGGATCGCACGGCGTCGGCATCGTGCGCAGCGGCGTGCCGCCGCAGGGTGAGCAGCTCCCGGCACCCGGCGGGATGACTCCTCTGCTCTTCGCGGCGCGCGACGGACACCTCGACGCCGCGACGCTGCTGCTCGAAGCGGGCGCGAAGATCAATACCGCCGACCCCAACGGCATCACGCCGCTGCTCATGGCGATCACCAATAACCAGATCCGTGTGGCGCGCCTGCTGCTGGACGAGGGCGCCGACGCGAACGCGGTGGACTGGTACGGCCGATCGCCGCTGTGGACCGCCGTCGAGATGCGCAATCTCGATCTGCGGAGCAGCGCCACTGAAAACGGCGTCGATCGCGATGCAGCGCTGAAGTTGATCGAGGCGCTGATCGACAAAGGCGCCGACGTCAACGCGCGCGTGAAGGAATTTCCTCCGGCGCGGCGCTACATGCTGCCGCTCGGATCGCTCGAATGGGTGGACATGACCGGCCAGACCGCGTTCATTCGCGCGGCGCAGTCGGGCGATGTGGCGGTGATGCGTCTGCTGCTCGCGAAGGGTGCCGACCCGAAGATCACGACGTTCAACGGCACCAACGCGCTGATGACTGCCGCCGGCGTCAATTGGGTGATTGGTCAGACGTTCAGCGAGTCGATGGGCATCTACCTCGAGGCAGTGAAGCTCTGTCTCGATCTCGGATTCGACGTGAACACCGTCAACCAGATGGGGCTCGCTGCGGTGCACGGCGCCGCCAATCGCGGATCGGACGACATCATCGAGCTGCTGGCCTCGCGCGGTGCGCGTCTCGATGTCGCCGACAAGGAAGGCCGCACGCCGATCGCATGGGCCGAAGGCGTGTTCCTGGCGACGAACTCTCCCGTCGCGAAGCCGTCGACGATCGCGCTGCTCAAGCGACTGCTCCAATCGCGCCCATCGACGACAACATCCGCACAACAATGACACGGGCTCTCGTCTACGCAGGCATGTTGTTCGTGGCCGTCGCGTCGACGATGGCCACCGCGGGAGCGCGTGCGCAAACCGGCGCGCCGCCCGCTGGAACAGCGGTCGCTCCCGATCCCGCATTCCTCAAGCAGTACTGCGCGACGTGCCACAACGAGCGCGTCAAAGCGGGATCGCTGGCGCTCGACACGATGAACGTGGCCATCGTCGACGACAAGGTCGAGGTCTGGGAGAAAGTGGTGCGCAAGCTGCGCACCGGCATGATGCCGCCGCGCACCGCGCCGAAACCGCCCACGGCCGTCGCGGCCGCGTTCATCGGCGCGCTCGAGTCGTCGTTGGATCGCGCAGCTGCACGGCATCTCGATCCCGGCATTCCTGCGCTGCATCGCCTCAACCGCGCGGAGTATGCGAACGCGATCCGCGATCTGCTGGGACTCGACGTCGACGTGAACGCGATGCTGCCGCCAGACGATTCAGCCGCCGGCTTCGACAACAACGCCGACGTGCTCGGCGTCTCACCCGCGTTGATCGAAGGCTACGCCGCCGCGGCCGCGAAGATCAGCCGGCTCGCGCTCAGCGATCCGTCGATCGGCCTCGATCGGCTCACGTTCCGCGTGCCCGGTGACATGTCTCAGGACGCGCACGTCGACGGTTTGCCCCTCGGCACGCGCGGCGGCCTCGTCGTCCACCACACGTTCCCGCTCGATGCGGAGTACGACCTGCAGGTCGGCCAGGCCGGCGGCGCGCGCCTGGGCGGCCCGCCGACAGCAGGCCCGCGCACCGACGATCTCTACGTAACCATCGACGGCACGCGACTGACGCTGCAAGGGCGCGGCGCCACACGAGTGAAGATCACCGCCGGACCTCATACGATCGCGGCCGCCACCGTCGTTCGCAGTCACGCCGGATCTGCCGACGGCGTGTTTCACGTCGACGCGCGGACGCCCGGCATCACGCAGATGACGGTCGCCGGTCCGTTCAATGCCACCGGCGCGGGCGACACACCAAGTCGCAAGCGTCTGCTGGTGTGCACGCCGGCCTCGGCAGCCGACGAAATCCCTTGCGCAAAGAAGATCCTCACGACTGTGGCGACGCGCGCGTACCGGCGGCCGGTGCCCGCGACCGGCGCGGACATCGATACGCTCTTCGAGTTCTACCGGACGGGTCGACAGAGGTCCTTTGAATTCGGCGTCGAACGGGCCGTCGCGCGCGTGCTCGTCGATCCGCAGTTCCTCTTCCGCTTCGAGCGCGAGCCGGCGCAGATACCCGCGGGCACGGTCTATCGCATCAGCGACCTCGAGCTCGCGTCACGGCTCTCGTTCTTCCTCTGGAGCAGCATTCCGGACGAGGAGCTCATCGCCGCGGCTACGCGCGGCGGACTGAAAGATCCGGCCGCGCTCGACCGGCAGGTGAAGCGAATGCTCGCCGATCCGCGCGCCGATGCGATGGTCACCAACTTCGCGGCACAGTGGCTGCAGCTGCGGGAGCTGCAGAATGCCAGGCCCGATTCACCGGACTTCGACGGCAATCTGCGTCAATCGTTTCAGCGGGAGACTGAGCTGCTGTTCCGCACGATCATGCGCGAGGACCGCAGCATCATCGACCTGCTCGACGCCGACTTCACGTTCGTCGACGAGCGCCTGGCGCGCCACTACGGCATCGCCAACATCCGCGGATCGCGGACGCGCCGCATTCAACTCGAGCCGAGCAGCCCGCGCCGCGGGCTGCTCGGGCAAGGCAGCGTGCTCACGGTGACATCGGCCGCCAATCGCACGTCGCCGGTCCAGCGCGGCAAGTGGGTGCTCGAGAATCTGCTCGGCGCGCCGCCGCCGCAGCCGCCGCCCGGCGTTGAAACCAATCTCGAGAAAGACGCGGCGCAGGTGAAGGTCACGTCGCTGCGTCAACGGATGGAGCTGCATCGCACCAGTCCGGTGTGTGCATCCTGCCATTCGATCATGGATCCGATCGGCTTCGCGCTCGAGAACTTCGACAACGCCGGCAAGTGGCGAACGATGGACGGCGTCACTCCGATTGATGCATCGGGTCAGCTGGTCGACGGCACGAAGCTCGATGGACCCGAGTCGCTGCGAACGGCGCTGCTCGGGCGCTCGGATGTGTTCGCGGAAGTCGCCGCCGAGAAGATGCTGACCTACGCGATCGGACGCGGGCTGCGCCCGCAAGACATGTCGTCGGTGCGGGCGATCGCGCGCGGCGCCGCGAAGGACAAATACCGATTCTCTTCGTTAGTACTCGGAGTGGTGAGGACCCCGCAATTCCAGATGCGGACAAAGTCATCCTCGTAGGGGCCACCTTTAGGTGGCCCGGAGCCCTTTAGGTGGCCCGGAGTGCACCATGTTCATCTCGAAGAAGCACCTGTCACGGCGGACCTTCCTGCGCGGCGTGGGCGCATCGGTCGCCCTTCCCTTCCTCGATTCGATGGCTCCCGCACAGACGCCGCTGAGGAAGACCGCGGCTTCGCCGCAGACGCGTTTCGCTGCGATCTACGTGCCGCACGGCGCGACGATGGACAAGTGGACGCCGTCGAGCGAGGGCACCGGCTTCGCCTTCACCGAGATCCTCAAGCCACTCGAGCCGCATCGCGATCGCATCAACGTGATCAGCGGACTGGCGCATCCTTATGTCGCCGGTGGTGGCGGCGCCGATGTGTCAGCGGGCGCAAATCACACACGCGCCGCCGCGGTGTTCCTCACCGGATCGATACCGCAGCGCGGACCGCAGGCGCATCTCGGCGTGTCGGCCGATCAAGTGGCGGCGCTGCACATCGGCCAGGACACGCCGCTGCCGTCGCTGGAGCTCTCCCTCGAGGAAGCCGTGCTCGCCTGCGAGGCGACGTTCAGCTGCGCGTATCGCAACTCGATTTCGTGGAAATCGCCGACCGCGCCGCTGCCAATGCAGAACAACCCGCGCCTGGTATTCGAGAAGCTGTTCGGCGACGGCGCCAGCGATGCCGAACGTCGGTCGCGGCGTGAGGACACGCGCAGCCTGCTCGATTCGGTGACCGGTCAGCTGGCGACGCTGCACAAGGATCTGCCGCCAGGCGATCGGCGCCGCCTCGACGAGTACCTCGAGGACGTGCGCGAGATCGAGCGGAGGATTCAGCGTGCCGAGGCCACGGCGCGGCAGGACGTCACGCTGCCCGACGTGCCGGCCGGCGTGCCGGCGACGTTCGCCGATCACCTCAAACTGCTGATGGATCTGCAGGTGGTTGCCTTCCAGTCGGACATCACCCGCGTATCGACACTGATGCTCGCGCGCGAATTGAGCAACGCCGTGTTCCCCGAGACGACCATCCGCGATCCGTTCCACAACCTGTCACACCACTCGAACGATCGCGGCAACATGGACCGCTTCGCGCAGCTCAACGCCTACCACATGACCAAGTTCGCCTACTTCGTCGACAAGCTGAAAGCCACGCCCGACGGCGACGGCACACTGCTCGATCACGCAGTCGTGCTCTATGGCAGCTCGCTGAGCGACGGCAACCAGCACAACTTCAGCCCGCTGCCGATCGTGCTGGCCGGCAGCGCGTCGGGGCAGCTGAAAAGCGGACGGCATCTACGTTTCCCAAAAGACACGCACATGTCGAACCTGCTGCTGGCGGTGCTCGATAAGCTCGGCACGCGCCTCGAGAGCTTCGGGGATAGTACGGGGATGCTTTCGGTCTAACGAGCTGACTCGAACACGCCGGGCCTTACAGAACAGGCCCGGCCTACACTACCAACCTACGGCTTGGCCATCTTTGCGATGATCCGAGCCACCGCGATAGACGCCGTTCACCGGCAGATCGTCGGTGATGCTTCGGCGATCGAACGTTGGCTCGGGCAACGACGGATCGCGCGTGAACAGGATGCCCTGATAGCCGCCAACCGTTCCGCCGGTGACCGCTTGCACCTTGTGCCCCTTCTCGCGCAAGCCATCGGCGACGAGCGCGTACAGGTTCACTTCGAGCCGCACTACGTTGGCGCTCTGACTGTGCGAGAAGCGCGCGGCGTCGGTCGTCATCTGCACATTCATGCCGTGGTCGATGAGATTGACGATGTGCTGGGCGTGCGATTCGGGTTGGACCGTACCGCCCATGTTGCCGAAGGCCATCAGCGGCTGACCACTCTTCATCACGAAGCCGGCAATGATGGTGTGGAACGGACGCTTGCGCGGGGCGACGACGTTGGGGCTGCGCGGATCGAGCGTGAATCCGGCGCCGCGGTTCTGCAGCACGAAGCCATACGGTCCCACCGTGACGCGGCTGCCGTATTCGCTGTAGACGCTGTGAATCAACGACACCATGTTGCCCCATCGATCGGCCGTCGCGAGATAGATCGTGCCGCCGTCTGGCACCACGGGCGCGCCGATGGCGGATGCCGCGTTCGGATCGATCTTGCCGCATAGCGACGCCGCGTAGTCCTTCGAGAGCAGCCGCGCCAGCGGCACGTCGGCGAATTTGGGGTCGGCATTGCGCGCCAACAGATCGGCGTAGGCCAGCTTCTTCGCCTCGATCATCAGGTGCCAATACATCGGATTGGTATGACCGAGCGACGCGAGATCGATCCCCAGCTTCGGCACGCACGCCTCGAGGATGTTGAGCATCTGCAGCGCCGCGAAGCCCTGCCCCGGCGGCGGCAGCTCGAAGACGTCGAAGCCGTGATAGCCGGTCGAGATCGGCTCGACCCACTCCGATTCGAACTCGGCGAGATCGCTGCTCGTCATCACGCCGCCGCTCGTCCGAACTTTGTCGACGATCGCCGCCGCGATCTCGCCGCGATAGAACGCGTCGCGGCCGTCGCGCTGAAGCAGCCTCAGCGCCTTGGCCAGCGCAGCATTGCGGATGATCGAGTAGAGACTCGGCGCGCGAGCGCCATCGAGAAACGTCCGCGCCGAATCGGCATCGGCGAGCAGCGCCTTGGCGGTGTTGACCAGATCGTAATGGCGCCGCTCCGCCTGGCCCCAGCCTTCGTCGGCCATGCGTGCCGCACGCTCGAACGTCTCGTTGAACGTGAGCGTGCCGAAGCGCGTGAGCATCGCGGCGTATCCGGAGATCGCGCCGGGCACGGTGATGGTGTTGACGCCGGTGCCCGGCATGGCGTGCAGGCCAAGCGTCTGCGTGAAGTAGTCGCGCGTCCATCCGGCCGGTGCCCACCCGGCGGAATTCAGCGCGTAGAGCTTCTTGTCCTTCGCCGACCAGATCAGCGCGAAGAGATCGCCGCCGATGCCGGTGTCGTTCTGCGAGGTGACGTCGAGCACGGCGCCGGCCGCGACCGCCGCATCGATAGCGTTGCCGCCCTGACGCATGATGTCGAGACCCGCCTGTGCAGCCAGCGGATCGCTCGTCGCCACCATGCCGTGGCGGGCGAGCACTTCTGACCGACGCTGCCCGAGCCACCCCTGCGCGCGCGATCCAGGAACGGCCTCGATGGTCGTCGTCGGCATCGGCCGATCGGGAGTGGGAATGCCAAATGGATTCGGTGATTGCATAGTGGCGGTGGCGGCGCCAAGAGCGACGCAGGCTGTGGTGGTGAGCAACGAAAGGCGCATGCGTGGCGGATCTTACCCGTGTTCTATTCCACGGGATAGGGTCCCTCGGCGAAGGTTTGAGCGTGATACATCTTTGAGCCGATCGCGCGTGCCAGCGGGCTGCGTGGATCTTCGCCAGCACGGAGCCGATCGATGACGCCCGCGAAGTTGTAACGCGGATTCCACCCCAGATCCGCGCGCGCTCGACCGTTGACATACACGCGGTCGATGCGCGGGAACATCGCCCAGCCTTGCCTGGCGTAGACGTCGACGAAGCCGGGCACGTGCTTCACGACGGCGACATGGGCGTCCGTGTGCAGATCCTGGAGATCGTCGCGTGTGAACGGCGCGGTCGCGCTGACGATGTAGCGGGCAAATCCGATCGTCGCCGCCCTCTCGAGCGCCAGCAGATGCGCGCTGACGACGTCCTCGATATCGACGCGCCGATAGAGAAACTCATTCGCCTTGACGTTGCCATCGTCGTACGCGTCGCGCGTCTCCTTCCGATCGTCGGCCTCGGGAAAGAAGCGCGACGTCCGCAGGACGATCGTCGACAGCCCGCGTGTGCGGTAAAACAGCTCGCACAGCTGCTCGGCCGCAAGCTTGGTGACGCCGTAGATGTTCTTTGGCAGCGGCTCGACATCCTCTGTGATCCACGCCGCCGGTGCGCCTGGTGGTGGCGTCGACGCGCGCCCGAAGACACTGGTGCTGCTCGTGAAGACGAACGCCCGCACGCCGGCTGCAACCGCCTCCTCGAGGAGGTTCAAGGTCCCGGTGATGTTGGTATCGACGAAATCCTGCTTGGAGTGCGTCGCGACGTGCGGCTTGTGCAGGGTCGCCGCATGGACGACCGCATCAACACCGCGCACACACTGCTTCACGAACGTCCGATCGACGATCGATCCCACCATCGTCGTGAACGGCGACGCCTTGAGATCGATGCCAATCGCTTCACGTCCAGATGCGAGGAGCGTTCGCATCAACGCCTCGCCGAGATGGCCGGCGCTGCCGGTGACGAGAATCATCCTGGAATGGTAATCGGGACGAACGCGCGGACTCAGGAGCGGGGGAATGTGACTCGGCTGGACAGGAATCAGGAATCGGGAATCAGGGCGGGGCTAGGAATCAGGTCTCAGGAACGAGGAAACAGGAGTGCTTCGAATTCTGCGACCACGATGCCCGTGTCGCTGCGTGAGGCGGTTGCGGTTGCGCTCAGCACGCGGCCGCGTGGACGCACACGGCCCGAGATCGTCAGTGCAGTGTCTGTAACCACCGGCTGTCGATAGCGGATCGACGCGCGACTCGTCACCGACGGTCGCCCCTGATATCGTGCGGCCCAACCGGCGGCGTCGTCGAGAAGGGCAAACAGCACGCCGCCATGCAGCAAATCAGGCCAGCCTTCATGGTTGGATCGCGCGACGTAATGCGTTCGGCTGTGCCCGTGTTCATCTGCCTCAAACGAGACGCCAAGGCTCGTGCGATTTGCCCAGCCGCAGACGAAGCAGCCGGCGTCGGCAGAGCGCGATGCGGCCGACGAGCGCGTGGCGTAATCCTCGGCGCCAAGAAAGTGCAGCGACACGTACGGCTGATCGCCGGCGACCCAACTGTCGTGCGGTATTGGCGGAACGTGAAACACATCTCCCGCGCTTAGTGTAACCACCCGATCGTCGTCGAATGCGACAACGGCTGCACCGCTCAACACGAGACCGACGTGTTCGACGGGGCATCGCGTTGCACCCACACCGGGACCGACGTGCTCGGACCATCGCCATCCGGGCTCGTACGTCGCGCGGCCGATGGTGAGCCCTCCAATCTGCAGCACCTCGAAGCGGCCCTTGGCGAAAACGCGGACGTCGTCGGCCTCGTCAAAGCGTTTGCGGTCGACTTCGAGTGGCTCCATCCTTCCGATCACCGTAACGCGGCGGCCGATGCGGCGTCTTGTATCCATGTGCAGCGCGCCACTGGCCCGGTGTGACGCCGAACGATCCGCGAAACCGGCGATGAAAGTGGCTCTGATCGACGAACCCGAGGTCGGTCGCCACATTGACGATCTCGTGCCCGCGCGCGAGACGACGCTTCGCTTCCTCGAGACGGAGATGGCGAAGATAGGCGTGCACCGCAACGCCGTATCGCCGCTGAAACCAGCGACTGAGTTGGAATCGGCTCATCGACGCGAGTGCCGAGAGGTCGCGCATGGTCACAGGCCGTTCCAGGTTTTCGTGCAGATAGTCGCGAACGCGGCGGAGTGCAGGATCGTGATTGCCGGCCGATCGGCCACGATCACCGCCAACCCACCTCGCCAACGCACCCAGGCCGCGCACGAGCAACTCATCCGAGGCCAATGACATCGGCGACGCTGCCAACGCCTTCCAGCCGGCGTTCACGATGTCGAACGTCACGCGATCGGCGACGAGCGGACTCGACCCGGCACGATCGAGCGGATTGGGCGCATCGTCCAGGAGTGAATCTACGACGTCCGGCCGCACGTAGATCATTCTGTAGGCGTATCCACCATGCGATCCCGATCTGCCGTCGTGCACCTCGCCCGGACGAATGACGATAACGTTCCCCGGCCTGCTGTCGTGGTGCGCGCCGGCACACCAGAATCGCTGCACGCCACGCAACGTCACGCCAATCGCGTAGGCGTCGTGCATATGACGGTCGTAGACGTGGTGCTCGAAGCTGGCCTGCAACAGCTCGACGCCGTCACGACCGGGTGGGCATTCTGCCCATTCGCGGGTCGAAGGTCTGTTCATGCGCGACAACCACATATTGGCCAACATCCGACAAAGTGTCCACGCAGCCCTGTCAGTTCCGCCTCACCTCGTCAAAAACCAACGGGATTGGCGCCAGACGCGCGGGTCCGACCTGGCACCCTCCTTGCCTTGAAAAAGGATGGAGTTTGAGATGCTGACCCAATCCGCCGAGCGTATTCATCCAATCGGACGAACACACGCTCTTCGCACGGTCATCGTCGTCGGCCAGCCGGGTCAGCAGGTACCGGAATCGGCGTTCGATAACCTCGAATACGACGTTGTCGTCCTCGAACCGTTGACGCATGCGTACTCGCAAGTCCGACGCGTGAAGCCGACGCTCATCGTCATGTGCCTCTCGCTCGACGACGTCGACTGCTTCCAGTTGCTGACGATGCTGAGGCTGGATCGGGAGACGGCATCGATTCCGATACGTATGTTCGTCGCATCGGAAACCGAAACTCCGGAGGAAGACGTCGCCAACGTCGACGTCAGCGACACATTCGCGACGGTGCCGGTGTCGATGAACTGACGCCATGATTCGAAAGCTCGCATCCGGGAAGTACCGCTTGTACTCGAGAAAGGCCGACCCGCGGACAGGACGACGGCGGAATCTGGGCACGTTCTCGTCGCGTGGGGCCGCTGAGAAGCACGAGCGCGCGGTCCAGTTCTTCAAGCGCCACTGATTCACACTGCCATGCGTCCGGTCGTCCAAAGGTTCGCGAGCGCCGATGCTCTCGAGGAGGCGACCATGCGTATGTTCGATGTCCAGGCGGTCGAGATTCACGCACCGCGGCGAACCGTATTCGAGTTCTTGAAAGATCCAGCCAATCTGCCTAAATGGGCGCACGCCTTCGCCTCGGTAGAGGGGAGCCGAGCGAAGCTCGTCACCCCGACGGGATCGATGAGCATCGACCTCGAGGTGCGTGCGAATGCCGAGCAGGGCACCGTGGATTGGCGGCTCGCCTTTCCCGACGGCACCGTTGGGCTGTCGCAGTCGCGCGTCACAGACACGGCACGCGGGACGTGCATCTATAGCTTCATCCTTCACGCACCACCGGTCGCGCTCGAACAGATCGAGGGAGCACTCGATGCCCAGCGCACGATCCTGACGTCGGAGCTCGCGGTACTCAAGACGCTGATGGAGCGATGACCGGCGATACCCCCAGCCTCGACGCATTCGCGCGCCTTGCCGTTGGCGGCGACCGCGACGCGCTCGATCGCCTCGTGCGCGAGCTTCAAGACCACGTGTACGGACTGGCGCTGCGAATGTTGTGGAATCGCGAGGATGCCGAAGACGCGACGCAGGAGATCCTGATCCGCGTCGTGACTCGCCTGGCCCAGTTCGACTTTCGCAGCCGGCTGACGACGTGGGTGTACCGCGTCGCTGTCAACTATCTGCTCGACGTCAAGAAAAGCCCCATCGAGCGCATGCGAGTGACCTTCGATGGCTTCGCCGGCGATCTCGTTGACGGCTTGTCGTCTGATGGTCCGGCCGAGGCGGAGCGATCGCTGCTAACCGAGGAAGTGAAAATCGGGTGCACGCTCGGCATGCTGCAGTGTCTCGATCGGCCGCACCGTCTCGCGTACATTCTCGGCGAAATTCTGGAGCTGCCGGGTCCGGAGGCGGCGGAGATTCTGCAGATCGGCGCCGATCTGTTTCGCAAGCGGCTTCAGCATGCGCGCGCTGCCATCGTGTCGTTTACGCAGCGCCATTGCGGGCTCGTGTCGGATGCGGCCACGTGTGCCTGTCATCGCCGGGTGCCCGCAGCCCTGCGAATGGGACGAGTGCGGCCGGACGCGATCGCCTTCGCCAATGCGGCCGATTCATTTCACCACGCACGCGCACTCGTGCGCCGCGTGGAGGGCGCGCGACGAGCGATCGAACTGCACCGCGTCAGCCGTCCGCGCGCCTCGTCCATCGACTTCGCGCGACGTCTGATTGAGACCATCGACACGGATCCCGGCGGCTAATCCACGCCGACGCGACTGCTGCGGCGCTCCATGAGGATCGTGTTGCGCCAGACGCCGTAATGACAGGCGATGCGTTCGCGATAGCCGATCTCGCGGAATCCACATCGCCGCTGCAGCGCCAGGCTGGCGGTGTTCTCCGGAAACGTCGCCGCCTGCAGCGTCCAGACCCCGTGCGACTCGGCCGACGCGATCGCGGCTTCCATCAACGCCCTTCCTACGCCGCGGCCGCGTGCGCTCGCGGCAACGTAGATGCCGACTTCGGCTACACCCGCATAGCAGGCGCGCGTCGACACCGGCGTGAGCGCCACCCAGCCGAGCAGGTCGCCGTCGCGCGCAACCAGCCTCGTGTGACGTGTTCGCTTCGCGTTCCAGTCTTCCCACGACGGCGCCGTCGTTTCAAACGATCCGTGCCCCGTCGTCAGCCCATCTTCGTAAATCGCGCGAACCGCCGGCCAGTCGTCGGCGGTCATCGATTCGATACGCATGCGGATCTCTCCTCAACCGACCGTCATGACCAAGAATGCCGCAACGCATCCGAGAAGAGAAGCACGCGCGCTAACGAGATGCGGGACGCGCAAGCCGCCGATGGTACGACTCGGCGAGACGCTCTTCGTATTTGCCGTCGATGTCGGCGGCAGGATCGTACTCGGGGCTCTGCTCCACCTCCGCACGAGTGACGTCGACGTGTAGCTTTTGATCGACCCAGTCGACCCGGCTTGCCCATTCCGGCGCGAGCAATACGGTTCGGCCGCCCAGCCAATTGCTGGTGTCGATCATGAGATAGCGAATCCGCCACGAGACATCGTCGACGAGGTAGTCGTCGACATGGCCGATCTCGCCGTCAGTCGCCACGATGTGATATCCCGTCACCTCGCGGACGCTGCGGAGGTGCTGACCGTCCGGCAACTCCTGCGCGGATGGGAGCGGTTGCCATGCCGGTGGCGCCTGCACTTCCATCGGCGTCGACCACATGCCCCACAGATCGGTGCCGGCCCAATAATGAGGGATACCGTAGTAGCCGCTGTATTCGGTCTCGAATCGACGTGAGATCGGCTGCGCGAGATCGGAATCCGGTGCACCTTTGATCTGATCCTCGGTGAGCTTGAAGTCGATGCGTGCGCGATCCCAGTCGAGGCGCGCGATCGACATCGGCGACAGCAGCACCGATCGTCCAGTGAACCAACTGCCGGTTCTCACCTCGATGTAGCGAACAGTCCACCGGTCGTCGTCGAGATAGAAATCTTCGACGCGGCCGAGCTCGCGGCCCTCGCGCGACCACACTTCGAAGCCTTCGTTATCACGGAGTCTTCTCAACACGTGTCCCTCCTCGGCATCGCCGCGCAGGTTCTGGCGACGCACTGGACGATGCGAGAAGGCTGCCAGCAGAGAATGGAGGGCAGGGCCCGGTGACGGCTGGACTCAACCAGTTGAGTCCGGCCACTGCGGCGGCGGACTCCGTGTAGCCGCAGGCTACTCGACAGTCGTCACTCGGCGGTTCGGCACAGCACGTACACCCATGTCGAGGCGCGACTTTCCAGCGAACGCGCGGAATCGCGCTTGCAAGCGTGAGATATGACGGCACTGATGGAGGGGCTCGTGCGCATCATCACACGCGTCGTGCTCAGCTTGTTCGTGGTTGCAGCAGCGGCGTGCGGTCGAAACGACAAGGCCATCGAAGCTGGTGTGAAAGCCCGACTCGTGGCCGATCCCGTCGTGCACAGTCGGCAGATCGACGTCGATTCGCACGAGGGCATCGTGACGCTGAGCGGCAAGGTAGACAGCCGCGACGAGCGGCAGCACGCAATGCAGGTGGCCGCGTCTACCGAGGGCGTACTGCGCGTGATCGATCACATGGAGGTTGCGTCTGCGTTCGATCAGCCGTCGCCATCACAGGCGCCGGATCGGACACATTGAAGCGCCGTTTGCGCTGAGGGCCGCCTAAAGGCGGCCCCTACGTACGCCGCCTAAAGAGGGCGGCCCTTACGTGTGCGTTCGAGTTTGAACAAACCCACCGAACGCGAAGAACGCGAGCGACAGGCCAATCACAACTCCGACGAGGAACAACCACGGCGCGGTGCCGAGCGAACGGTCGAGCGAGTAGCCACCGATCGAGAACACCAGGATCGCGGCAATCGCACCGTAGCCAACGCTCATCGATTGCTCGAGCGTGTCCAAACCGGGCGGTTGATGCTCATCAGCTGTACGTTGGGCCATGCCATCGGCGCTGCAAGAAGGATGCTTCGCCGAGCTGACCCGACGTTCACGAGACGACGAGATCTTCGCTGAGGACATCGGTGCGGGACGCTACACCGAACGCTCGAAGCTTCCGCCCGATTACACGCCACGCGAGGATCAGCGATGTGACGCACAGGGCCGTGCCACCGGCCATGAATGCGATCACGACGATGTCCCACAGCGGACGGTAGTTGTACAGCCACGGAAAATCGAGGGAGTGCAGGCCGTGATAGGCCCAGCGGCTCATCCAGTTGCGGGCGCTGTAGCTGCCGACGACGCGCGCGGTCTTCGGATCGATGTAGTACCGCGTCCCTTCTTCGTCGTTGAGACGCGCGAGGACGACGGGCAGCGGACGCTCGCGGAGGCGATCGAGGTAATAGCGGTCGTACTGTTCGAGCGTGCGGATCTCGGCGAGACCGTTCGCGCCGGCGGCGCGCATCACCACCTCGGTGATGCGCGGCGCCGTGAGCCCGGCGATCGGATCGCCGTCGATCGGCACTATGCGCGTCGTGCCGTCCTCGAGCGTGGCGAGATAGGCTGCCATGCCCGCGACCGAGGTCAGTTCCAATTCTTTGATGCCCTCCGCGTGAAGTTGCAACATCGCTTCTCGAGGATGCTTTCGCGCGAATGCCTCCAGACGCACGCGCCCACGCAGTGCCGCCTGGATCGCGCGCGGCGCGTTCGGGGAGAAGCGGCCGATTTGCTCTCCCCCGCCGACGGGCCGGTTGGTGCGCCGCGGAAACGGATCCATCGACAGCAGCCCACTGAAGGCCCAGCTCACGGCACCGAGGCCGAACAGCAGCCCGAAGATCGTATGCAGGCGCTTCTGCCCCCGATACGGAATCGCGGTCGGTGCACCAGCGTTGCGATACTTCTTCGACGGCGAATACATCCACACACCGAGGACGACGCCGATGATCGCGGCGCCGGTACCGATCGCCGACGACCAGATCACCACCTTGCTCCACTCGGGGCCATGTTTTCGCAACGGCGTGAAGTAGAGCCAATGGGGGATCGCACTCACGTACGCGCCGAGGCGCGACGCCGTCGTCGTGTACTGTTCGACCTCGCCGGTATTGCCCGACACATACACCTGCTCGCCGTTGGGCCACGAGAACTTGTACAGCGGCACGCGATCGGCAAAGCGGCCCTGCAGCGTCCATTGATCGGGCGCGTTGAGCTCGTGGACCGATGCGGTGTGAATCGGCTGGCGCGTCCAGGCGGCCGCGACGCGCTGCACCATCTCCATCGGCACCTCGAGCTGCTCTTCACCGGTGTCGGCGAACACAAGCTGCTGGGCGCCGGGGCGTCCAAAGCGATACACGGGACGGCCATCGAAGGTGTTGAGCCGAATCTGCGCCGGCGGCTCGTCGCCGCCGATGGTCTTCCACGCCTCTTGTGGCGACAGCTTGATCGTCGTCGGATCGAGCGCTGTGGCGCGATCGAGTCGATCGCGTGCGCTCACGGACGGGTAAGTCCAATACATCATGCCGATGCCGGACGCGAACCAGATGAGGAACACGAGCGACAGCACGACGCCGAGCCATCGATGGACGACGATCAGCGAGCGCTTGATGAGGACGCCTCCGGCCATGCGCGTATTTCTATCGCACGGCAGCCTGAAGATGTTCTGAATTCTTTGTCAGAGTAGGGGAATCGAGAAGTTCACCGTTCGGAGAACTCCGAACCGATTCATCCGCCGAATCGAAGGGCGATGCGGTATTCGCGCCAGACGGAGTTGTAGAACGAACCGAATGCGGGCGAGCTCAGATTGGCTTGGACATCGGCCGGCAGAAACGAGTTGAGCGCGTTGGAGACGCGCAGGCCCATCCACGGGTGCAGTTTGGCAATGGCGAAGCGGCGCTCGAAGCCGGCGTCGACGCGGAAATACGTCGGGAAGCGCAGGGCGTTGCGCGCGCCGACGAACTCGAGATCTTCGTCGACGACCGAGTACGGGAGACCCGTGCGCCAATCGATCGTCCCCAGCACCTGCCATCCTGCGGTCACTTTCGTCCGTCCGCGAAGCAGCAGACGATTCGGCGCGTCGGCCATCGCCGGCGCGTAGGCGTTCTCGCCGACCACCGGTTGCACGACGAGGTCGAGGAAGTTGAGCAGGCTGTTCAGATCTTCACGCGCGGAGGAATGCACGTACGACGCGTTCAAGTCGCTGCGCGCCCCGCGCGCCACGTGCACCTCTACCTCCTCCTGCAGATAGCTCGATCGCCCAGTACTGCTCATCACATACTGACCGCCTTGCGCCGTGCGAACGGGGTCGACGAGGAGGGCGTGACTCCCCTCGCGGTCGAGAACACCGGCGCGAACCGTCAGCACGCGATTGACCCGATGGTCGTATGCCACGTCCCACGTTGCGCTGCGCGCGGTCCGCAAACCCGCTGCGATCGTCCGGTCGTATCGAACCGCCGGACCGAGCGGCGTGATCCCATCGGCGGCGTAGCGTGTGTCAGTCGCTCGTTCGAACTGGGTGAACGCCCCGGCCACCGACGGCGTTCGCTCGAAGAAGAGGCCGTACCCTCCGTGCAACGTGGCGGTGCCCGACTTATTGAGCTGCACCACGACACCGGCACGCGGCGCGACGTCGGCGCGCGTGGTGATGCCATCGCGATCCACTCGTGCGCCGTAGTCGAAGTACAGACGCGGCGCCGGTTGGAAGCGGTCCTGGAGGAACAGCGCCGCATCGGTGCTGTTCACCGACTGCGTAGAGTGAGCGTCGAAGTCCAGCCGCCGCGCGAGCGTGCCATCGGAACGCGCGATCAGCACGGGCGTGCTGTCGCTCGAGCCGTCATACGTGCTGTGCAGGACATCGAGGCCAAGCTTGAAGAGATGTTGACCGCCGAGACCCTTGTACGAATGGGACGCGGTCTCGATCCACTGCAGCGAGTCGGTGTGCCGGTGCTGACCGTTGAAGAAGTTGCCGAGCGTCGTCTCCGGGAGCAGCGTCATCGTCGCACCGCCCTGGCCATCGACATCGGTGCGATACGTGTGCATCTCGAGGGTGGACTCGATCTCCGTCCCCTTCCCAAGGAGCGCGCGCTCCGAGATCATCCCATGCACGACATCGTCATCGATGTTTGCCGTCGCTTGTGGAGGAGTGAAGGTACCTAGGGTCGCCTGCTTGCTAGTACTGGGGGCGATCCCACCTGCGACGATCAGGGAGTGTCGCGAGGACAGCGTCGCATCCACGCGGGTCAGCGAGCTGAACATATAATCGCGCTTCAATTCCGTCTCGGGCCGGCTTGGGATGTCGGTCGTCTGATAGCGGTACTGCACGGCCTGATCGAGAAAGATGCGTCCCCGCTTCAATGGGCCGCCGATCTCGACGCTTGGCTGCCACACGGTGATGCCAGTGACATCCCATACGGTGAAGCGTTTCACACGAAGCGCTGGGTCGAGCGTACTCATCGAGGTCTTCCAGCGATCGCCGGCGCGTTTGGTCTGAACCTCGACGAGTCCAGACGCGAACCGGCCGAACTCCACCTCGTAGGGATTCGGCAGGACCGCGACCGAGTCGAGCGCATCAGTCGGCAGCGATAGCCGCGCGCGGTTGTTCGCGGGATCGATCAGCGTTGCCGCGCCAAGCTGCATGCCGGCCTGGTACGGGCGGCCGCCGTCGATGCTGTTGCCGCCTGGCAGCTGAATCACGCCGGTCGTCAATCGAAGCGCCGATTGAATGCCCTGCCCCGGTACGAGCAGCTGCGCTTCGGCCGGCTTCACCTCCTCGGTGGTGCCGAGCGTCGTCGCCTCGAAGACCGGCGCGCGCGCGACAACGTCGACGTGTTCCGAGACCGACTCGATGGCGAGATCGAGCGCAAGCGACACGATGCCGCCCGGTGCGACGACCGCGTTCTGCTCCAGCGGCTCGAATCCCTCGAGTGTGGCGCGAACCCGATAGCGCGCCGGCGGCAGATCGGGAAGCGCGAAGCTGCCGTCCGCGTCGGACACTTGCTGCGCCACGGGCTGATCGGACGTGCCCAGAACGACGACGGTGACGCCGGGGAGCTTCACGGCGCCGCTTTGCGTGGAGACCGTGCCCTGGATCGTTCCCGTTGGCTTGGCCCCGTTTTGCGCGCGCGCCGGCGACGCGAGCACGAGAACCGAGATCACCGCGAGGACCAGACGAAGGAATCCCCTCAGATCGCGAACCCAAGATAAGAGCATGAAGACAAAACTTATTGTGACGTTCGTCGATCCACGAAGTCCAGCGGCGCGATCGAACTCGTGCAGGGTCGGGGTGAGCCGACACGATGATACGGACGGATATCACACCACGAGATCGACGTTCAACCGATCGAAGATCTCGACGATTGGCACGAAGAACGCCGCGCCGCGCGTGGTGCCCGCGATCCGGCCCAGGCCGATATGCAGACCGATCAGCTGGAGCCCGAGGGATGTTCGAATGAACAGAGGCATCCCTGAGTCGCCTGCCTGCGTCAACGGGGTGGGGTCGTACGCGACGAGGTCTTGAAAGAGAAAGGCTCTTCCCAGTGAGTCGGCGAGGAGCGTCGACACATTCTCGGCAATGAGATTGCCGGTGACGCGCGGTGTTATGGCCCCCGCGCCCTCGAAGCGACGGACGCCGTTGGCGGCGAACTTTCCGCTGTGCAGCGGCGATGACGACACGAATGCACCGAGTCCGGGGACGTTATTGCTCGTTCGAGTCACCATCTCGGAGCGCGGAATCGCCAGCGCCGCATCGATGCGATTCGGAGCGCTTCCGCCCGGCCGCAGGGGCTCGAAGCTCCCCAGGTCCGCCACCCAGTTTGTGACGGTCGTCGCCGACGCATCAGGAGGACTCTCGATCTGTCGACCGCTGAACCCGAGCGGCGCAAACCCATGGCAGCAGCTCAGAAGCATCAACTGACGGGGTACGCCGCGCGTCTGCACGACGGCAGTCAGCGTCCCGCTCCGCATGGTGAAGTGGGCGGTGTTGGTTCCCGGCTGCAACGTCGCCGACGCCTGCAGCTGCGGAATCGACCCGACCTCGACGACGTCGGTTCGCAACGTGCGATCGATCGTGTGAAACATGGCGCGCGTCGGGATACGTTCCGGTGCGGGCACCTTACGTTTCCCCAGTTTGCGCGCCACGAAAACGATCAGGCACTGCGTCTCGTGATCGGGCTTGCCGTTCACGCGCTTCGGGCCGACGCCGAAGCCGAGCACATTGCCCGATGTGTTCCACGCCAACGCGGTGCTGAGGTCTTTGCGCGCTGGGGTCAGGCGGCGGCGACTCGAATCACGCCGTCGCTGCTTGATCGCAGGCGTGACCGCACGCACCACGCGAACGTAGTCGTGATGCGGCGCGCTCATTTCTTCGCCTTGAGGAAGTCGACCACCTGACGTACCGGAACGTTGATGCCGAACATCCAGTCCTGCTCGTACTTGATCGCACCTTGTGGTTCCGGCGTCGCGCTCGAGCCGGGGGTCGGCGCGGTGTCGACCTGCGCCCATTGCCGGCCGGCAAAAAACTGCAGCTTGTTCAACCCGACCGATCCGCCGACGAAGATGCGCTCGAGCGGCTTCTTGGACAGCGCAATGCCCACAACGGGTCTGGGGAAATTCATGAACCTGACGTTCTTCGTGTCGACGGGCCGCACGAAGATATTGAGGAACGCCATCAGCTGCGAACGCTCCACTTCTTTCACGAACACTTCCCCACCCGACGTCTGGAAATCGAGCTGCTTCAGCGACCGCAGTGGGATGCCGAGACTCACGTCCCACCGATACAGGCCTTCGTTGTCGTAGGTCTGCTTGCCGAGGTCAGTGGTCTTCTTGGCGATGTCGGGGCCGAAGGTCAACTTTCCACTGATCGTGATGTCAGACGGGACGTGAGCAATGTCGAACGTGTCGGCGGCGTAGATCGCAATTTTCTGCTTCAGCGCGATGGCGCCTGCCGGAGCCGCCTGCAGCAGGCCGATCGCGTCCGACAGATTCTGGATGGGGGCTGGCAGCTTCTTCGTGACGTCCAACTGGTAAGTCACCGCCAGGTAATCCTTCTCCACCACCATCGACCCGAATTGCACGAGTGGGAGGTTGCGGGTACTCAGCAGCAGTCCTTGAGCCAGATCGGACAGGCTCGTCATCGGCACGACACTGATCGCGTCGGCCGGCACATTGAGGTGGACGTAGAGAACGCGCAGACGATCGCTCCCGTAGATTCTGGTTCCGCGGAAGCGCTGGGCCGTCCACACGCCCCCCGCCGTCGCGGCGCTTCCTCGCCCTCGATAGACGTACCAGCGCGAGCCGGCAACCGTGCTGGTGTCTTCGCCCCATTGCAGGATATGGACGACGCAATAGAAATCGGGGCTGTCGATGTCGGCCCCGGCTGCCGGGAACGCGACGCTCATGAGCATCCTGACCTGGTCGTAGTTCACCGCGGGGCTTGCGATCCCTGCCGACGGCGGCAGGATCGAAGGCACCTTCTTCAAGTACTCGGTCTGATCGGCCGCGAACAGCGATCGCGTCTGAAAAACCAACGCGAGTATCGCCACGACAAGAAATCGCGCAGACATGATTCAGCTCCTTTTGGCGCCGCGGCTCGAGAACCCGCCACGGCGTCGCCACGAATGTTGGCGTTCTGATCTGTCAGGCGCAGGCGATGGGAAAAGGGGGACAGCCGACTTGGTGACTAGGAAGGGGGCATCGATAGCCCCCTGCCGGCTACCGACCGTCGGAAGGCGATGAGGGAGGTTGGGGAACGTACTGTGGCGAGCTGCATTTCTCCGGTGTCACACAGAGCTGAACCTCAATCGCAACGGGAGTCTTCGTATTTGCGCAAGCGTTTGCTGCCGACTTCACGACAGGCGTGTCGGACTCCCTGAAACAGATCACCTGGTCACCGACTTGAACGGAACTGATCCGATGTTCCTCGTACGCGGCATCTTCCGGCTGCAACTCCTCGCGGCCCATCTCCTTCTTGAACCCGAACCGCCCTTTGAGCCGGACCTTCTGCGGGTGATGGAACTCCCAAAACTGATCGCGACGCAACGTGAACTGCGCGGTCGGCCCCGAATTGTCTTTGCGGATGGTGGCAAAATCGATGTCACCAATGAGCGACAGTGACAGTGCCGGCGTCGGGCTTTCCTTCCACTTTATGTCGTTCATCTCGGTCGGGTCCCAATACCACGAGTGCAAGGTCGCTAGTGGCGCGCTGTGATGAATCTCCCATCGCTTACTGTCGTTGTTCTCCTTCATCGGCGTCGCGCCTTTGCGGGATATCCGGATCGGGCCGTTATCCACGACCACTGGCTCGTCGTGCTCGTTGAACGGAATCTTGTCCCGGAAGGACCATCCGAGCAGGACCACAGCCACTCCAATTGGGACTAAGGCTTTCCTTCTCATCGTTCGTCTCCCCTCACACCGCCGGCGGCCAACAGCGTACGGACGTCGGTTCGACGCAGCCAGCCGTTATACGCTGCCTCTCCCCAATTCAGGCGGAGTTTCTCCAACTCACGGGTCAGTCGTTGCTGTGATTCGAGGCCGTTTTGCGCTCCGCGACGAACGGCCGATTGGAGCGCCAGGAGTCTCCAGTATTCGTGATGCGCTCCATGTTCCTCGATGATCGTCAGACACTCCTTGACCAGAGCCTCAGTGCCCGTCCGATCCCCGCGAAGAAATCGCGCTTCTGCGACCGCGATCCGATTCTCGAGCCACAGTTCGGTCTGCTGCTTGGGAGTGCTATTGAGAAGCGCCTCGCACGTCGCTCGTTCTCGGTCGCGTGCTGCAACACGTGCCTCGGCAAGACAGAGGTTCTGCCTCGCGCGCGCGGTGCTCGACGGCGAGCGGCCTTCTTCGAAGTTCAGCACCAGGTGTGCCTCGTTCGCCGCGACCTGATACCGCCCTCGCCGCAGCGCCATGTCGGCCTTCACCCGATGAACGCGGACGATCAGCGCTCTTGCGTCACCGATCGCGGCGCTCGCGGCACGAGCCACTGCCTCGTCACCTGCCTCGAAGTCCCCTAAGCGCGAGGCGAGGTCGGCCACATTCAGCAGCGCATAGGCTGCCGCTCTTTTTCGACCTGATCGTTGGTGGGCCTCGAGCGCCTGTTTGTACTGCGCCAGGGCTTCGGGCAGTCGGCCAGCACCGGTCAAGGCGGTCGCCAGGTTTTCACGGGCGAGCGTCTCCTGCTCCAGGTCACCGGCAGCCTGCGCCTGCTTCATCGTTGTCTCGAATTCGCCGGCCGCCTCGGCGTATTGCGCTCGCTGCATTCGAATTCGCCCGCGCAGCGTGTCGGCGAGTGCGACGTTGCGGCGGTGGCCGATCCGGACGTAGTAGAGCCGTGCCGCCTCGACGTTCTTGAACGCCGCGTCCAACTCCGCCGCTTGCGACAGTACGCTCGCCAGCGACAGCTGTGCCCTCGCCCGATATTCGTCGTGTCGATACGTGTCGGCAATCGTCAAGGCGCGCTCGAATAGCTCCCGCGCGTGGGTGTAATCGTTCGCAACCAGATGGACGTTTGCCGCTGCGAAAAGACTCTCAACGGTCAGTGTCTCCAAGCCACGGCGACGCGCGAGGTCGATGGAGTCGGTCGTCAATCGATCGGCGGCGGCGATATCACCGCGCTTTCTGCGGACGATCGCCCGTTGCAGCGACACCCGGACTTGCTGTCGCACGTCGTCGAGACTGCGTGCAACGTCGGCGGCCTTGGCGAGCGTCGCCTCGGCGTCATCCAGTCGTTCCTGCTGCTGCTCGAATGTGCCCCTGGTCGCGAGCACCTCACCGAGCCCTTCGGTGTTATTCCGATCGCGGAAGAGTGTCTCGGCCTGCGTCAACGCGACGAACGCCTCCGCGTATTTCTGACGCGAGGCAAGAATGCGCGACTGGCGAAGCGCAATCGCCGGATTCCGTGTATCGAGCGTGGCCGCGTCCGACAACGCTTTCATCGCATCGTCTGGACGATCGCACCGCTCCAGCACACGCGCCAGGGCCAGCAGTCGCGACGTTCGCTCCGCGCCGCCGGTCAACTGTGCGAAGCGCTGCATCGATTGAACAGCGCTCTCGCAGTTGCGCAACAGGAGCTGCTGGACGCCAGTGATGTAAACCGCGTCCGATTCGGACAGGCGGCTGCGATCGGGCGCCACGTCCGTGATCTGTAGCATCGTCTCCTGAGCGCGGCCTGGCATATCGAGGTCCAGGAGCACTTCCGCGAGCGTGGCGTAGGCCGCCGCAAAGCGGGGCGACGACTCGATGGCACGATTGACGTCGTTCATCGCGCGCACCGAGGCGCCCTCGGCCAGCGCAGTTTGTGCATCGGCGTTCCATTTCACGGCGTCCGCCGATGGTGCACGAATCGGAATCAGCCGCTCACCGACGTAGAGGCCGGCGACGACCATCGAGGCGACCGCGACCACACCGACGATTGCGACCGCCGGCTTCCTGCTGCTGGCGATCACGAACGGCCACGGCGACTGCAGCGCTGTCCCAATCTCGCTGGCATCGCGATACCGTTTCGCCGGTTCGTATTCGAGGCAGCGCGCGATCACTTCGTCGATCCGGCGTTGCACGCCGGGGACGGCGCCGCTCAGTTTGCGCGGGCCTTCACGAGCTCGACGCATCCACGACTCGAACGTCGTGCCGCCCGCATAGGGCCGCGTCCCACTCAACATCTCGAAGAGCAGCAGGCCAAGCGCGTAGACGTCGGTCGCCGGCGTCGCGGGCGTGCCGCCGATCTGTTCCGGTGCCATGTACTCCGGCGTCCCCACGACAGCTCCGCTCACCGTCTGGCTGTCGCCCCCGTCGACCGACGCGGGCGCGCGCGCTAACCCGAAGTCCATCACCACGGCCCGCAGATCGGCGCCGGTGCCGCACAACATGACGTTTGCCGGTTTGAGATCGCGATGGACGACGCCGACGTGATGCGCCGCTGCGACGCCGGCGGAGATCTGGTTGAACATCGCCAACGTTTCATCGCGCGCGATCGGACCATCCCGTTTGATCCGTTCCGACAGCGTTTCGCCGACGAGGAATTCCATCGTCAAGAACACGCGCGGCGGGATGACCGTCGCGTCTTCGAACAGGTCGTAGACGCGACAGACGTTGGGATGCGCGACTTTACGAGCGAGCTGGATTTCGCGCTTGAACCGACCGAGGCTCGCGACGTCACCGACGCGGTTCTCGCCGATCGTCTTGATGGCCACGTCCTCGCGCAGCTGGCGGTCGCGCGCACGCCATACGTCGCCCATGCCACCCCGTCCGAGCCGAGACACCAGCTCGAAGCGCCCGAGAAGGACGAGCCCAGGATGCAACGACGCTCTCAACAGCCCCGTTGCAGGCGTATCGAGAAAGGTATCGGAGATTTCCGCCGCCGACAGAAGTCCTCGGATCTCGTCACGCAGCCCCGGATCGCCGGCGCACAGATCGTTGAGCTTCTGCTCGCGATCCCGGTGATCGGAGTCGAGCACGTCGTTGAAGATTCGGCGCAGCCTCTGCCAGCGCTCAGCTGACATGCGGGCCGCTTTCGAGTCTTGTATGCAGCCAGGCTCGCGCCAGCGCCCAATCGCGCTTGACCGTCTTCGTGGAGATCTCCAGGACCTCGGCGATCTCTTCGATCGTCAATCCGCCGAAGAATCGCAGCTCCACGATGCGGGCCTGCCGCTCGTCCCACACCGAGAGCTGCTCGAGGGCGTCGTTGACGATCATGAGGCGGTCGGCGTCTTCATCGGCAAACGCCACAGGGTCGCGATCGAGATCGACGCGGACGAGAGCGCCCTCTCGCTTCTGTGCGTTGCGGGCCCGAGCGTAGTCGATGAGGATTCGCCTCATGGTGCCGGCCGCCGTCGTGAAGAAGTGGGCACGGTTCTCCCACGGGATGTCACCACGTCCGAGCAGTCGCACGTACGCCTCGTGCACCAACGCCGTCGGCTGGAGTGTGTGATCGGATCGCTCGTGTCGAAGTTGCCTGGCCGCCATCGCGCGCAGTTCGGCGTAGACAACCTCGAAGAGACGAGATTGACAATCCCTATCACCGGCCCGTGCGCCGGCCAACAGGGTGGTGATCTCGGAGCGCGCAGCCATGAAACGGGAGTCGTCATTCTAACTCTCGGTCATCTCGTCGGGGGTGGAACGCGGGCGCGCGTTGCTGTGGAGAGTTAAGCCTGACACCGACCCTGACGCGGCAGTCGAACGGGGCACGTGCCTATCAAAGCGTGACCTGGGCTGTCACCGGTCGAACCGAGAATGATTGTCACGTAGAATGACGCAACCGCACGTGAGCTCCCCTCCCTTGTTCGAGCTGTCCAATCTGGATGCCGTGGCATGGCTCCGCTCGCTGCCGGCCGCGTCGGTGGATCTGCTCATCACCGACCCGGCATACGAGTCGCTGGAAAAGCACCGCGCCGTTGGCACCACCACGCGGTTGAAGCACAGCAAGGCCTCCAGCAACGACTGGTTCATCGTCTTTCCGAACGCGCGCTTCGAGGAGCTGTTCGAGGAGGCGTATCGCGTGCTGCGCGACGACCGGCATTTCTATCTGTTCTGCGACGCCGAAACGATGTTCGACGCCAAGCCGAAGGCCGAGAAAGCCGGCTTCAAGTTCTGGAAGCCGCTGGTGTGGGACAAGCGCAACATCGGCATGGGCTATCACTACCGCGCGCGCTACGAGTTCATCCTGTTCTTCGAGAAGGGCAAACGCCGGCTGAACGACCTGGGCGTGGCCGATGTGATCGAAGTACCACGCATCCATCGCGGGTATCCGGCCGAGAAGCCGTGGGAAGTGTCTGAGGTGCTCATCAAGCAGAGCTCCGGTGCCGGCGAAGTGGTTGCCGATCCGTTCATGGGATCGGGCAGCGTGGGCGAGGCCGCCCTCAGACACGGCCGCCGGTTCCTCGGCACCGATCTCAACGCCGCGGCGGTGCTGCTGACCAACCAGCGTCTTCAGAAGTTCGGCGAAGGGCGCGCGCCCGATCTGGGAGAGGTCGCCCAGTCAGATCTTTTGAGCCTGATGGGTACTGAACCGTGACCGGCGGCGCCTACGCCGATCTCGTCGCCGCCTACTTATCGCGTCGGTTCGCCTGTCGCAGCCTGAAGGTCTATCGCGAAATCAGCGTCGGCAAGACGATCATCGGCAAGAACCGGCGCATCGACGTGTTCTGCGTGTGCGAGACGACGAACAAGGCGTTCGCGATCGAGTGCAAGTACCAGGAGAGCGAAGGCACCGTCGACGAGAAGATTCCGTACGCCATCGACGATCTGCAGGCGCTGCCGATGGCCGGCTGCATCACGTACGCGGGAAAGGGATTCTCCGCCGGTGTGCAACACATGTTGGAAGCGTCGCCGCACGCCGCCTACTGCTTACCAGTGCACGGACAGACGGAGTGCACTCCCGAAACGCGCGAGCTCGATCACCTGCTCGCGACGCACTTCGGCTGGTGGGACGTGCTGGTCGCGAACAAGCTGCCTGTGTCCTCGGGCCAGATTCCTCTACCCTAGCTGGAGTGGTTTTCGTTTGGCTGTAGCCGCTCCCTGGTCAGAGGACACGGAGTTTCCACACAGGGCTCACAGAGCACACAGAGCGTCGCGGCTGGGGCCGGCCGTCGGCTGCCGTCGGCCGGCGAATGGATCGAGAGGCGCGTACGAACACGAGCGCCCGGACGTATGGTGGCGTTCGTGTTCGTACGTGCCTCTCGATCTATCCCGCGCGAAGCGCGGGCCACCCGCGACGCTCCTCTGTGCTCCCTGTGATCCCTGTGTGGAAACCCTGTGTGCTCCGTCCAGCACCGTGATCTTGGCGACTAGCGCGCTCGCGCTTCGCCGGAACTCACCAGGAGCTCACCATCGATCACCGACCCGAGCCGAGGCATGCGTCTTGATTCCGGCTTCTTGATTCCTTCAGAGCTCGATTCAGCGTCGTTCCCAGACGGGAAGCGGCAGTCCCGGCGAAACCCTGAGATTGAGATCACCTCCGGGTAGTCGGTACAAGTAACCCTGAGGATCTTCCCATCCAACAACGACCACACGTGTCGGGGTGCGGTCCTCGGCTTGTACGACGGTCGTGGTGAAGCCGCGCCCAGCGAACGTCAGCCAGACCAGCGTCGCAGCGATGATCGTCAGCATCACTTTCGTGTAGAGATCGACTTTCATGTTCAAACTCCTAGTCTCAGAGACTTCAGACCTGCCTACTTAGTCCTTGCCCAGCCCTGCCCCCTATCCCCTAACCCTTGCCCCCTTCAGAGTTCTTTCGTCATCTCCACCATCGTTCGCCGGAACCCGAGACGGGCGAAGAGCTGCTGTGCGCCTTCGTTCTGTTCCGCGGTCCACAGCACGACGCGGGGCGCACCCTTTTCCTTCAGCCACGCCATCGCGGCGTCCATCAACTTCGTCGCCACGCCCTTTCGTCTCCCGCGCTCGTCGACGACGATGTCGTGGATGAAGCCGCACGCATCGCGCAACTCCTTCCACGAAACTGGCTCCAAGCCGGCGTAGACGTATCCGACCACGTCGCCCTGCAGGTCTGCCACGAGCACGATCACGTTGACGTCGTCTTTGAGCTGTTCGCCGAGGAACCACGCGTAGCCGTCCTCGGCGTGGTCGCCGGGCGCGAGAAAACGCTTCTGGTCAAAGGCGTAGTGCGTGCGCATGAGCAGTGCGCCCATGCGCCCCAGCGCGGGGAGATCCAATCGAGTGGCGCGGCGGATGATCACGTCGGGCATCGAGGAATGTGGGCCGCCTGAAAGGCGGCCCCTACGTACGAACTAGGGGACTATCACGTGCAATTCGGCGCCATAGAGCATCGCGCGATCGTGATCGCGCGTGGCCCAGGCGATCAGCGTTGCGACATCGGGCTTCACAATGCTGTCGTGCGCGACCTTGCCGTTGACCGTCACGTGCACCGGCTTGGTGAAATCCACGGCGTCGGGCGAGAGCAGCAGCGTGAACTGCTGTACGCCGCGCGTCTTGATCTCGAAGTCGTTGCCCTTGCGCGCCGCGTCGACGCGCCCCGATGGCTTCTCGTGGTTGAACAGCTGACGCTCCATGATCGGCACCGGTGAATAACTGTTGACGTCCTGCAGCGAGGCGTCGGATCCGCGCTTGCCCAGTCGATCGATCACGAGCCAGCGAAAACGGTTGTAGCGATCGATGCGCTCGGTCTCCCACGAAATGCTGTCGGGGTGCGCCACTCGCGGATGCTTCGAGAGATACGCCTCGTATTTCGCGCGCTCCTGCGGCCACCAGCTCACGTCGTGGCCTGCGTCGGGATACACGTCCCAGTCGACGACCACGTTGGCCTTCTTGAACATGGCGATCAGCGGCTCGACCGATGCCGCCGGATACAGCGGATCCTTGCCGCCGTTGACGGCGTGGATCGGGCAGTTCACCAGGTTGCCCGAGTACAGCTGACCGTCCGCGCCCGTATCGGGATTGGCGATGACGAGCGGATGGCCGTTGAGCGGCATGCAGGCGGCCCACGGTGTGGCGGCGCGCATCGCAAAGAAATACACACCGGTGCCGCCATCGGAGATGCCGGTGATGTAGATGCGCGATTCGTCGACGTTGTAGTCGCGCTTCACGCGATCGAGCAGGTGCGCGATGTTGTCGACCTGTCCCGGATTCCACCACTGCGACTGCGCCCACGCTCGCGGATGCAGCACGAGCTCGCCATCGCTCGGGGTGCGATTCGAGAGCGGCCGCGCCGGTTGATCGCCGGGCCCGGGTGCTTCTCGTCCGACGCCCCCGTGCAGGCTGACGCGAAGGGGCCAGGCGCGGGCCGGATCGTAGTCGGCTGGGACCTCGAGGACGTTGTCCAGCAGGAGGCCATGGTCGCGCGACGACAGCTCAATGCGTCCCGTCTTCGCCTTGCCATAGGTGCGTCCCGCCTTGAGCCGTGCACGCACCTCGTCGAACGACGCGCCACTCGCGACCACGAGCTTCGCGGCTTTCTCGGCGCCGCCCTGATCGTCGGCGTCCCAGAACGCTTTCATCGCCGCATCTAGTTGAGTTGTGTGATTGCCCTGGCCTCGCGCGCCGACCACGGCGGCGATCGCCATCGCCGTGCACAGCAGGATCGTTCGTTTCATGGCACGCTAATGTTACGCCCAGAGTGAATCGAATCATCACCGCGCTCTTCGTGCTCGCCGTGACGGAGGTGGCCGTCGCCCAGGGTCCGCTCTTCGTCCTGCAACCGAGCGATCGAAGCGGACGGGTGACCTACTTCATCGCCGATGGCGTGGAAGGCTCGGCGTTCCGGCCGACCGATCGCGATCTCGTGATGTGGGCACTCAAACAGTGGGAGCGCGCGCTCAACGGCGCCCTTCACTTCGAGCCGTCGGCGGAACACGATGCGGTCGTCCGTATCTTCTGGGTTCCCGCGAAGCCCGGACACTACGGCGAGACCCGGGCCTTCGAGGCCGGCGCGATGCACGGCGCGGCGGTGTTCATCCGTCCCGATCTGGACGCGCTCGATCCGGACATCGCCGCAGCCGCCCGTCACGATCCGCTGATGCGCGACACCGTGGTCTATCTGACATGTCTCCATGAACTGGGTCATGCGCTCGGTCTCAATCACTCACTGGGTTACGGCGACGTGATGTACTCGTTCGGGTATGGGGGCGATGTGCCGGGGTTCTTCGACGGCTACCGGAGTCGGCTGCGGACGCGCGACGACATCGCCACGACGCCGGGGCTGACGTCGCGCGACATCGCGCGCGTGCGCACGTTGTACAAGAAACAGCCCTGACGCCTGCTGACGCGTGGAGGCCACGGAGGTCCGGCTAAAGCCGGACACTACGTACTTCCCTGCCCCTTCCCATTTCAAACAGCTGTTTGATACAATCGTTTGACTCGCTATGAAACGACTGCTCCGACTCATCCCCCTCCTCGTCATCGCCGGCGCCATCTACGGCGTCTACTGGTACACCAGCCGGCCGCCCACCTCGATGCTGCTCACTGGCGTCGTCACCACTGAGCACATCACCGTCAGCCCACAGATCACTGGACGCGTCACCGATCTGAAAGTGCGCGAGGGCGACCAGGTGAAAGCCGGACAGCTGCTCGCCGTGCTCTCGCCCGACGAGCTCCGCGAGGAGCGCGCCTTCTATTTGGCCAGCGCCGAAGGCGTCGGCTCTCAGGTGCAGGAGAGCGAAGCCGCACTGCGGCTGCAGGAGCGGCAGACAACCGACTCGATCGCGCAGGCGGAGGCCACTCTCGCATCGACGCAGTCACAGGAAACCGCGGCGAAAGCGGAGCTCGACAACGCCAGCACGGTCTATCAGCGCAATCAGCGCTTGTCGAAGGACGGCGTCGCCACGCCGGAGCAGGTCGACTCGGCGAAGACGGCCTACGACGTGGCGAAGTCGAAGCTCGAGTCGGTGGTCAAGCAGATTGAAGCCGCGAGAGCGGCGGTGGCCCTCGCCAAGGGCAGCGCCGAGCAGATTGCCATGCGGCGCAGTCAAGTGGTCTCCAACCGGCAGCAGCAGGCGGCCGCCGCCGCGCAACGCGCGAAGGCCGACGTTCGCCTGGCCTACACGGAAATCAAGGCCCCGATCGACGGCATCGTCGACGTGCGCGCGGCGCTGCAGGGTGAAGTGGTGACGATGGGCCAGCCGGTGGTGACGATCATCAACCCGGACGACCTCTGGATTCGCATCGACATCGAGGAAACCTACATCGATCGCGTGCGCAACGGCGACACGCTGACCGTGCGGCTCCCCTCTGGCGCCGAGCGGAAAGGCACCGTGTTCTATCGCGGTGTCGACGCGGGCTACGCCACCCAGCGCGACGTCAGCCGCACCAAGCGCGACATCAAGACGTTCGAAGTGCGGCTGCGCGTCGACAACAGCGACCGGCGGCTCGCGGTTGGGATGAGCGCATACGTCATTGTCCCGTTGACGTAGTGACGCCTATGACCAACGCCATCGAGGTCAAAGACATCGTCAAGAAGTTCGGCGACTTCACCGCCGTCGACACGATCAGCTTCGCGGTGAAGGACGGCGAGATCTTCGGTTTGCTCGGGCCGAACGGCGCCGGCAAGTCGACGCTGATCCGCATGATGGTGACGCTGTTGACGCCCACCGCGGGCACGGCGATCATCAACGGCTTCGACGTCGTCAAGAAGGCCGACGATGTGCGGCGGTCGATTGGAGTGATTCCGCAGGCAATGACCAGCGACCTTGAGCTGACCGTCTACGAAAACCTGCTGATCTTCGCCAAGCTGTATGGCGTCCCGCGTGACACGCGTACGCGCCTGATCGGCGAACTGCTCGAAGCCGTCGAATTGACACAGTGGGCCGACAAGCCGGTCAAGAACCTGTCCGGCGGCATGCGGCGGCGCGTGGAGATCGCGCGCGGCCTGGTGCACGAGCCACGCGTCTTCTTCCTCGATGAGCCGACCACCGGCCTCGATCCGGTCTCGCGTACGGCGGTGTGGGGGATGCTGCGGAAGATCAAGTCACAGCGGGAACTCACCGTGCTGATCACGACTCACTACATGGACGAAGCCGACAAGCTGTGCGACCGCATCGCGATCGTCGATCACGGCAAGCTCGTGGCGCTCGATTCACCAGCGGCGTTGAAGGCGTCGATTCCGGGACGCGCAGCGGAAACGGTCACGCTCGACGACGTGTTCGTTCACTACACGGGGCGCGACCTGCGCGACGCGCTGCAAGAGCCGAGCGCTGCTGACAGCCCATTCGTGTTGAGGCGATAAACCGTGCATAGAACCTGGGCCATCGTCGAACGGGAAATGCGCCGCTTCAGCAAGAGCCCGATGATGATCGTCATGTCGATGATCTTCCCGCTGATGCAGCTGATCGTGCTCGGCTACGCGTTCGGCGGCAACGTCAAGCATCTGAAACTGGCGATCGTCGATCAGGACGGCGGTGTCCCTGCCGTGAAGATCAAGGAACTGGCGGCTTCAGTCTCGGCCGGTGCCCGAACGCTGGATCTGATGGATTACTCCGACCAGGGGCGCGCGATGACCGACCTGCGAAACGGCGTCGTCAACGGGGTGCTGACGATTCCGCCGGATTTCTCGCGGCGATCGCTCACCAACAACGAGCCTCGCGTCGCCCTGATCTCCGACAACACCGACACGTTCGTGTCGGCGACGCTCGCCGGAACGGTCGGCAGCTTCGTCGCTGCCCTCAACGCCCCCAACGCTCCGGTGCGCGTCAGCGGCGCCGCTGGGCTCGATGTCGTCGAAGTGTACCCATACGTGCCGTACATCCAGTACCTGCTGCCAGGCTCGATCACGATGTCGATCTTCATGATGGTGATGATCGGCGGCGGCATCATCTTCATCGACGACAAGGCCCGCGGCCTGCACGAGGGATACCTGGTCACACCGATCACGAAACTCGAATTGGTCGCCGGCTTCAACATCTCGGGCACCATCAAGGCGGTTTTGGCTGGCGCCGCCATCACGATCATCGGCTCGATGATCGCCGGCGTTCCCAGCCCACTCGATCCCGTTCGCCTGCTTCGGATGATGCTGGTCATTTCGATCACGGCGTTCGCGCTGATCAGCTTGATGTTCCTGTTGATGGTGCGGGTCACCGATCCGCTGATGCCGCGGATGATGTTCGGCCTTCTGAACACCGTGCTGTACTTCCCAAGCGGGGCGGTGTACCCGCAGCAGGGCTTCCCGGGCTGGATGCACGTGATCGCAGTCATCGACCCTTTCACCTACGCCGTGCACGCGTTCAAAAGCCTGCTCCTCAAGAACACCGGCTTCGGCGCAATCGCGGGCGATTTGCTGTTCCTGTTCGTCTTCTCGGCGATCGCGATGACCGCGGCGACCGCACTCTTCAAGCGCACGTTGTGAGGTACCAAGCGTGAAGGTCGCGACAGCCGCCACTCACGACACGCAGAGGCACAGAGGCACAGAGGCCGTTGATCTCGAGACGCGCGAGCGGCTCATTGAGGCGTCGGCGCGCCTGTTCGCCGAGCGCGGGTTCTCGAAGGTCACCGTGCGCGAGATCTGTCAGCGTGCCCACGCAAATGTTGCGGCGGTCAACTACCACTTCGGAGGCAAGGACGGTCTGTACCAGGAGATCGTCGGCTCGGCGATCCGGACGATGCAGAAGACCACGGAGGAGATTCGCGACGAGGGTGCGCGACGGCCGGCCGAGGAGCAGCTGGCGATCTTCGTACGAATCTTTCTCTCGCGGGTGATGGAGCACAAGGACGGCTGGATTCATCAGTTGATGATGCAGGAGATCCGCGATCCCACGCCCGGGCTCGACCGCGTGGTCAAGTCGGTGGTGCGACCGCGGCTCGAGTATCTGGGCAGCGTCATCGCGCGCATTCTGCACTGCCCCGCCGACGATGAACGTGTGCAATACGGCGTGATGAGCGTGCAGGTGCAGTGCCTGGCGATGCTGAACGATCGGATTGCGCAGTTTCAGCCGTTGCCGCCGTGGACGCCAAAGCGAATCGAGGCGCTGGCCGAGCACATCGCGAAGTTTTCGCTGGCCGGAATCAAGGCGTTGAGACGTTAGTTCTCAGGTGTGGACGCCTGGGGCTTCGTGGCCGGTGCGCGCCACGTATTCGACGTACGATCCGGGATAGAAATGCGGGTCCTGTTCGACGCCTGATTCACCGCCCAGCTCGAGGACGCGGTTGCTCAAAGCGCGCAGGAAGGCGCGGTCGTGCGAGACGAACAGCATCGTGCCGTCGAAGTCCGCGAGCGCTTTGATCAGCATGTCCTTCGTGAACAAGTCGAGATGGTTCGTCGGCTCGTCCAGCACCAGAAAGTTGGGCGGGTGCAGCAGCATGCGCGCGATCACCAGGCGGGTTTTCTCGCCGCCCGACAACGCACGAATCTTCTTGTCGACCTCGTCGCCCGAGAACTGAAACGCGCCGGCGAGGTTGCGCAGCACACCGATCGACTCCTCGGGAAAATCGCGTTGCAGCTGCTCTTCGACCGTCAGATCCGGATCGAGCAGATCCAACGCCTGCTGCGCGAAGTACCCCAGCGTGAGGCTGGCGCCCAGTCTGATGTCACCGGCATCGGGTGAGAGCGACCCTGCCACCATCTTGAGCAGCGTGGTCTTGCCGGCGCCGTTGCGACCCATGACACACCAGCGCTCGCCGCGGCGGATCGTCATGGTGAAGCCGTCGTAGACGACGCGACGCCCGTAGGTTTTGGACACGCCCTCGAGCACCGCCACCTGCTCGCCCGAGCGCGGCGGCTGACGGAAGTCGAACGCCACCACTTTGCGCTTCTTCGGCAGCTCGATCTTCTCGATCTTCTCCAGTGCCTTGACGCGGCTCTGCACCTGCGCGGCCTTCGCGGCATGCGCGGCAAAGCGCTCGATGAAGCGCTGCTCCTTGGCGAGCATGGCCTGCTGACGCGCGTAAGCCGCCTCGCGGTTGGCCTCGCGAATCGCACGTTCGCGCTCGTAGAAATCGTAGTTGCCGGAGTAGACGGTGATCTCACCACCGTCGATCTCGGCAATCTTCCCAACCACCCGGTTCATGAACTCGCGATCGTGCGAGGTCATCAGCAGCGCGCCGGTGCGCGACTTGAGGAACGCCTCGAGCCAGATGATCGACTCGATGTCGAGATGGTTGGTCGGCTCGTCCATCAGCAGGACCTCCGGCGCGCCAAGCAGCACACGCCCCATCGCGACGCGCATCTTCCATCCGCCGGACAACAGACCGACATCGCCGTCGATGCGCTCGTCGTCGAAGCCGAGGCCGTGCAGCACTTCGCGCGCCTGGGCCTCGAGGCCATAGCCGCCGAGATGTTCGTACTCCTCCTGCACTTCGCCGAAACGCGCGAGGATGCGATCCATGTCGCCGGCACGCTCGGGGTCGCTCATCGCGTGCTGCAGATCCTCGAGCTCGTGGTGCAAGTCGCCCAGGCGCCCGCTGCCGGCGATCGCCTCGTCCAGCACCGAACGACCCGACATCTCTTCGACGTCCTGACGGAAGTAGCCGATGGTCAGCTTCTTCGGCACCGACACGTCGCCCTCGTCGGCCGATTCCTCGCCGACGATCATTCGAAACAGTGTGGTCTTGCCGGAGCCATTGGGACCGACGAGGCCGACTTTTTCTCCGGGATTCAGCTGGAACGAGGCGTCGACGAACAGGACCTGCTTGCCGTACTGCTTGTTGATGCCCGAAAACGAGATCACACGACAATCTCCCCGCGGCCGATGAGCACGGCTTCGCCGCCAACCTTCACGTCGGTGATCGCATTCGGCCGTCCGCCGATCGCGATGTGAATGCGGCTGGGACGGCCCATCGCCACGCCTTGATGGCTGACGATGTCCTGTGCCGCCTGTCCCGACACGAGTCCGTGCTGCACCAGGTAGCAGCCGAGCGGTCCGCTCGCGCTTCCGGTCGCCGGATCTTCCAGTACGCCGAAGTCAGGGGCAAACATCCGGCTGTACACGCTCTTTCCGGAGGAGTCGCTGTCGACGGCGAACAGAAACATCGCCATGCGCGCCAGTCCTTCCGGAAGTTTCTTGAACGCGGCCAGGTCGCCGAACGCGCGATCGACCGCCGCCCGATCGCGGAGCGGCAGGAGGAGGTACGGTGTGCCGCAGGTGACTTCCTGAACTGGAAGATCGGCGACGAGATCGCTCTCTGCCACACCGATCGCGGCGGCCACTGCCGCGCGCGCATCGAGCGGCGCACCAAAGGTCGGCGGCAGCTGCGTCATCCAGACGAATGCGAGCGCGCCATCGCGCCATTCGAGGTCGACCGGCGTCGGTCCAACGTTGAGACCAAACACGAACCGTCGCGCGCCGTGCGGAATCGCACCGGTGTGCGCCAGCGCGAACGTGCTGCCGATCGTTGGATGGCCGGCCATCGGCATCTCGACGTGCGGCGTGAAGATGCGCATGCGCACGTCGGTGCCCGCCTGCTCAGACGGGAAGATGAATGTGCTCTCGGAGAAGTTCATCTCGCGGGCGATTCGCTGCATGCGCGCGGTGTTGAGGCCGCGCCCATCGGGAAAGACGGCGAGCTGATTGCCAGCGAGCGGCTCGTTGGTGAAGACGTCGTAATGCAGGTACGGAAGCGGCATGCTTCGCAGTATAGAAGCGGCGCGCGCACGGGTTGTCTTACGTTCAAGGCCAGGCGGGTCTGAAGACCCGCCTCTACGTACGAGTGCTCGTAGCGGCGGGTCTTCAGACCCGCCGTCAGGTGCGCTGGCGCAGCCGCCGCCCGACCGCAAGGCCCAGGTGATACGCGCCTTCCTGCTGCAGCCATACGTGCCGCGCGTGATTGTCGGCGAGCTCCACGATCAGCGTCCGCGCGTGCTCGGGCAGCTTGGCCGCGATCTGCTCCACGAGCTGCTCCTGCCGCTGGATGTCGACCGGCGCGAACAGTTCGTCTTCGTGGATCGCCTGCAGCAGCTCCTCGTACTCCTCCTCGCATTGATCCTCGGCGTCGGAGAACGAAGGAATGTGCCGCAGCTTGCCATCGAGCTCCAGTTTGTTCGCGCACCGTTCGGCGAGCTCCAGCAGCTCCTCTGAAGTAGGCATGCACCAATGGTACGTCGAGAGGCTTACGAGGACCGTTTGGATTTGAGCAGATCGTGCGCGCGTTCGGCCGCCTCACGCGCGAGGTACCCCATCCTCGGGTGCGTCGGCTCGAGATCAGGACGAAGACCGCGCCGGGCGAGCTCTTCCGTCGTCGTCGGTCCGATCGAGGCGACGACGAGATGTCCGAGGTTCTCGGTGACGGCCTGTTCGAGCCCCATCATCGCCGCCACCTGCATCAGATGCGCGACCTGCGTGGCGGACGTAAACAGCACGACGTCCAGCCGCCGATCGACGAGCGCCCGAATCGCGTCCTGCAGCGGGGCGAGATCTTCGGGCAGCGCCCATTGATACACCGGCACTCGCGTCACGATCGCTCCGCGGTCGGCGAGGCCGGACAGCAGATCCTCGTTCGATTCGCCGTACTCTTGCACCGCAACGCGCAGTCCGGCGAGCGGCAGCTCGGTGGACTTGTTGTCGAGCGCCGCGAGCACTTCGCGCCAGGTGTTTGGCTCGGGAGCCGTGAGCCACACGGGCACGTTCAACTCGCGCAGCACCGCGACCGGCTTTGGTCCACGGGCCAACACTTTCGTGCGGCGCAGCGCGTCAACGAACGTCGTGCTCGTGCCGCGCACGCGCTCGACCACCGCCACCAGCGCGCGCGTGCCAACGCCGGTGAGCAGAATGACGAGCCCGTATTCGCCGCGCTCGAGCGCGTCGGCAAAGGCGATGGCCTCGGGGTTGGACTGCAGCGGCACCTCCCGCATGGAGGGCGCCGACACGGGCTGGCCGCCGTACGAGGTAACGATGGACGCGAGCTCGTGCGCGCGGCGGCTTTCGAGAATGAGGACTCTGAGACCTGAGAAGGAGACTGACATTGGTGAATGGTGATTGTTGATTTATTGGTGATTGAGCGCGGCGACCTCGTCGCGATCAATCACCAATCAGCGATCACCAATCAACAACGAATCGAAGATCAAGAATCATCAAATCACAAATTCTTCTAGTGCCCCTGACCCTCCGCGTGGAGATACGCTTCCTCGCCGTGCATCGAGACATCGAGGCCCGTCATTTCATCCGAACGCGACGGACGCAGCGGGATGATCACGCCAACGATCTTCAGCAGCACGAAGCTGAGGACGCCGCTGTAGACGATGGCGGCGAGAATCGCGGCCGCCTGGATACCCATCTGACCAGGGTTGCCGAACAGCAGCCCGCTCTGCACGCCGTTGATGGCCTTGTCGGCGAATACGCCGGTGAGCAGCGCGCCCACCGTGCCGCCCACGCCGTGCGCGGCGACGACGTCGAGCGAGTCGTCCAACGAGGTCTTGGCCCTGATGATCAGACCGATGTAGCTCGGAATCGCGGCAATGGCGCCGAGGGCGATGGCGCTCATCGGACTCACGAAGCCGGCGGCCGGTGTGATGGCGACGAGGCCGACGACGATTGCGGTCGCGGCGCCGACGGCGGTGGGCTTGCCCGATCGCATGTAGTCGAGGAACGTCCACACGACCAGCGTCGCCGCCGGCGCCAGCATCGTCGTCACGAAGGCGAGACCGGCGATCGGACTGGCGGCGAGGGCGCTGCCGGAGTTGAAGCCAAACCACCCGAACCAGAGGAGACCGGCCCCCAGCAGTACGAACGGCACGCTGTGCGGGAGCAGCGACGATGAGGGGTATTCCTGCCGCTTGCCGACGACCATCGCCGCGACCAGCGCGGCAACGCCGGCGTTGACGTGCACGACGGTGCCACCCGCGAAATCGAGCGCGCCCCACTTGGCGAGCCAGCCGCCGCCCCATACCCAGTGCGCGATCGGCGCATAGACAACGATCGACCACAACGAGATGAACAGCACGTAAGCCGAGAAGCGCATGCGCTCGACGATGGCGCCCGAGATCAGCGCGGCGGTGATGATGCAGAAGGTCGCCTGATAGGCCATGTGCAACGCGTGCGGAATGGTGCCGAGCGGCTCGAGGCCCACGCCTTTCAGGAACACATTGGACAGGTCCCCCAGCCAATCGTTGCCGGTGGTAAAGGCGAGCGAGTAGCCGAGGAGCGCCCAGAGGATGCCCACGAACCCGAGGGCGATGTAGCTCATCATCATCGTGTTCAGCGCGTTCTTGCTGCGCACCAGGCCGCCGTAGAAGAACCCGAGGGCGGGCGTCATCAGGAGCACCAGGGCAGTCGAAATCAGCATCCACGCAGTGTCGGCTTGATTCATTCGCTCACCTCAAAAGGGGCAGGCCTCGACAAGGAGGCTCGTAGGGCCGCGAGTGGCACAGCAAGCGAGGTGCCACGGGATGCGGGAAAAAGGGCCGAGAAACCCTGATCTTCGATGGGTGTCGTTCAGGCGGCGAGCCGCGGGTCGTACATTTATGTAGAGAGATTGCCTGGCTATACATAAATGTCGCGACCGCGAGCAGCCGCGAGCGCAGTCGCGGACACCGGCCGTCGACGGCGATGGGCGCATTCGCCGGTTAGTCGACATTTATGTCGACAGTTTCAGATATTCAATCAATTTTGTCGTAATGGTCCAGGCGCGACAGCCGACCTGTCTGCGCCCGATTCAGTGGCGAGGCCGGCCGACACGGGCGGACCGGGGGAATGAATGGGGTTGTCGTCGGCCCACGGCGTCCGGCACGGCAGCCGCTGCTCGTAGCGCCGCAGATTCGCGGCCATTTCGCGCACTTCGGCCTCCAAACCGGCCCGCCTGGCGGCGTCGAGGACTCCACGCTGAATCTTGACGGCCTCCTCGTACTGGCCCACTTCGGCCAGAGCCATCGCCAGTGTCTCGCCGAGCGCGGTTGTCTTCGGGCCCTTGAACAACTCCTCGGTGATCGCCATGGCGCGGGTGCCGTCGCGGACGCTGCCGTCGGGCGACGCCGCCAGGATGCGCGCCAGGGCAAGTGCCAAATCAGGTTGATCCGGCTGCACGCGTGTCGCCTCGGTGAGCCAATCGCGCGCCTCGCGATAGCGCCGCACCCGTACGAGGCCGATCGCATATCCCAGCTTCGCGTCAGTCGCGCGCGGGTTGATCCGGACGATCTCGGCGTAGGTCTTCAGCGACTCCTCCACGCGGCCGCCGCGGCGCAGCGCATCGGCCAGGCCGGTGAGCGCCTCCACGTAGTTCGGGTTGTAGCGGACCGCCGTCGAGAATCGATCGATCGCCTCACGGTTCCGCCCGCTCGATGCCGAGATCACTCCGAGGCTGTAGAACGCCTTGGCCGACGATTCGTCGAACCCTTCCGGCGGCGCGAGCCGCGCCACTTCCTCGAAGCGTTCCATCGCGCCTGTCACATCGCCCTTCAGGAACAGCGCCGTCCCGAGCTTGTGGCGGAGCGATCGTCCCAGCGCCGTGCTGCCAGTGGTGATGGCGACGCCCTTGCGGAAAAAGCCTTCGGCGGCGTCCCAGTCGTGCGCTTCGAGCGCGCGTACGCCGCGCAGCTCGTACGACAGCCCGCTCTCGAGCGCGAGATCGAG
>Ga0075434_100000064_pt1 | contig 54394 bp, 50 predicted proteins | sample RhiMethybrSRZTD3_FD_75298 | JGI IMG/M metagenome (GOLD analysis project Ga0075434, IMG submission 75298) | Populus rhizosphere microbial communities from Tennessee, USA - Rhizosphere MetaG P. TD hybrid SRZTD3 | ecosystem: Host-associated > Plants > Roots > Rhizosphere > Soil | place: USA...
GTACCCGCATGGCCGCCTCCTACCACGATGACGTCGAATCGAGCTGGGAATTGCATCGGAAGGCCGCGCATTTTACGCGAGCGTTCCACGTGAAACCAGCGGCCGCCTAGATGCTTTGGTTCCACGTGAAACATCATAGTCGTGCTGCATCGCAGCAACGGCGTCGGGTGCGACAATCCATCGCCCCGGCTTCCCGTGATCTCCCTCGCCCGCTACACCGCGCTGCTCCAGGCGCGAGACATGAAGCAGACTATTGCCGCGTCCATGATCGGCCGGCTGCCGATCGGCATCACAGGCCTCGCCATTTTGCTGTTGGTACAGGCGGCAACCGATTCCTTTTCCAAAGGTGGCGCCGCCGCCGCTTGCTACGTAATCGGGCTCGCGACCATTGCGCCCGCGCTCGGTCGCCTGATCGATCGCATCGGACCGCGACTCGTACTGCGGGTCTGCAGCATCACCTTTCCTGCTGCACTTCTCGGCCTTGTGACCGCGGTTGAAACGCGATCACACCCAGCTCTGATCCTGATCTTCGCTGCTGCCGCAGGAGCGACATTCCCGCCAATCACCGTATGCATGCGCACGTACTTCAGGCAGCGGCTAAACGACGATGCCCTGCTGGCCACGGCGTATTCGCTCGAATCCGTGTTGATCGAGCTCATCTTTATCGTCGGGCCGATGCTCGTTGCGCTTTTCGTGGCTGCTGCTTCCCCGGCTACAGCAGTGCTCTTCGCTGCGGCTTCAGGGTGCATTGGCACGCTCCTCTTCCTGCGTTCGCCGCCGCTGCGGTCCTGGAAGATCGAGCCTCGCGCTACCGCGAGCGTCCTGGGTCCGCTCGGCCGGCCAGGGTTCGTAGTCCTCATCGCAATCATCCTGTGCTACTCGACCGCGTTCGGCTTGCTCGAAATCGGGATGACGGCTTATGCGACCGAACGGGGCAATGCCGCGCTCGCCGGCGTCCTGCTTGGATTGATGAGCACGGGCAGCGCCTTCGGCGGAATCGCGTACGGTAGCAGAAGCTGGCACTTACCTTTGGCGCGCCAATTTGCGCTGATGCTAGCCTTTATGGGCGCCGGTCTCATGGTTCTCACGCTGCCTTGGACACCCTGGCCGTTCGCCTTCTGGTCGCTTTTTGCCGGGGTCGTCATGGCACCGGCGCTCATCATTCAGTCGATGCTGGTCGCGAAAGCGGCGCGGCCGGACGAGATCACGGAGGCGTTCACCTGGTCGGCTAGCGCGCTCCTTTCCGGAGTCGGCATCGGTATTGCGGCGGGAGGCGGGCTGCTCGAGCACTTCAGCTCGCCTGCGGTGCTTGCGGCCGGTTCGGCCGCCGCGCTAACGGCGGCGGCGGCCGCCTTTATGCGGAGCGATTAGGCGGTCAGTCTTCCGTGCATCTCGCCGCGGCGCGTCTCTAGCGCCTCCGGCAGGTGCGACCCCAGCTTGGCGAAGAGCTCGTCATGGGAGGCGAGCTCCTCCTTCCACGCCGCGCGATCGACGCCCGCAAGCTCTGCGTATTGCGCCGGCGTGAGCTTCGATTCGATCCCCGTCCAGGTGAGGTCTTCGAAGCGCGGCATGATCCCGAGCGGTGTCTGGACTCCCGCGGCATCGCCCTGGCAGCGGCGCGCGATCCACTGAAGCACGCGCATGTTCTCGCCGAAGCCCGGCCAGATGAACTTGCCTTTCGCGTCGCGGCGGAACCAGTTCACCCGGAAGATCTTCGGCGCACGCGCGAGGCCGCGGCCCATCTTCAGCCAGTGGCCGAAGTAGTCGCCCATGTTGTAGCCACAGAAAGCAAGCATCGCCATCGGATCGCGCCGGACCACGCCGACTTTCCCGGTGATCGCCGCGGTCGTCTCGGAGCCGAGCGTCGCCGCCATGTACACGCCGTCTTCCCAACTGGGCGCTTCGACGACGAGCGGCACGGTGGTGGAGCGCCTGCCGCCGAACACGAAAGCCGAAATCGGCACGCCCGCCGGATCCTCCCAGTTCGGATCCATGGACGGGCACTGCGCGGCGGGCACCGTGAAGCGCGCGTTGGGATGCGCCGCCAGCCGCCCTTTCTTGCCGTCCTCCGGCGTCCACTCCTTGCCCTGCCAGTCGATCAGCCGCGCGGGCGGCTGCTCGGTCATTCCTTCCCACCACACATCGCCATCGGGCGTGAGCGCGACGTTCGTGTAGATGACGTTGCTATGGAGCATCTTCATCGCGTTCGGATTGGTCTGCTCCGAGGTGCCGGGTGCCACGCCGAACAGGCCGTATTCCGGATTGATCGCGTAGAGGCGTCCATCCTTGCCGGGCTTGATCCACGCGATGTCCTCGCCGATGGTGGTGACCTTCCACTCGGCGAACGCCGGCGGCGGGATCAGCATCGCGAGGTTCGTCTTGCCGCAGGCCGACGGGAACGCCGCCGCGACGTAGATCTTTTCGCCACCCGGCTGCTGCATCCCCAGGATCAGCATGTGCTCGGCGAGCCAGCCCTCGTCGCGCGCCATCACCGAGGCGATGCGCAGCGCCAAGCATTTCTTGCCCAGGAGCGCGTTACCGCCGTAGCCCGAGCCGAACGACCAGATCTCGCGCGTCTCCGGGAAGTGCACGATCCACTTGTCCTGGTCGTTGCACGGCCAGGGCACGTCTGTCTGTCCCGGGGCCAGCGGCGCGCCGACCGAGTGCACGCACGGCACGAATTCGCGGTCTTCGCCCAGCCACTCCGCGACCGCACGACCCATCCGGGTCATGACGCGCATGCTGACGACGACATAGGGGGAATCGGAGATTTCGACGCCGATCTGCGCGATGTGCGAGCCGATCGGCCCCATCGAGAACGGCATCACATACATCGTGCGGCCGCGCATGCAGCCGTCGAACAGCCGGTTCAGCGTGCGGCGCATCTCGATCGGATCGAGCCAGTTGTTCGTCGGACCTGCGTCCTCCCTCGCCTTGCTGCAGATGAACGTGCGGTCCTCCATGCGCGCCACGTCGCTCGGGTGCGAACGCGCGAGATACGAGTTGGGCCGGCGCTTCTCGGAGAGCTTGACGAAGGTGCCGGAGGCCACCAGCTCGGCGCAGAGGCGGTCGTATTCGGCTTCCGAACCGTCGCACCAGACGACGCGTTCGGGCTTGGCCAGGCGGGCGACTTCGGAAACCCATTGGCGCAGGCCGCGGTGGCGAACCCACGCGGGAGCATTCGACTGGTCGGCGGGGGCGGCGGCGGGCGCGTTCATTCGCATAGACTCCAGAAGCCAAACGGCCCAGCACAAAGCCGGGCCGACTCATGGTAACAACAGGAGCGCGATTCTATCACCGGGCGCTTTGAGCCAAGCGGCGGCGCAGGGCATTGCTTAGTACTAAAGTACTGGTTAAACATAGATTTAACGATTCGCAAGGCGCGCGCGCAGGGCACGCGCGGCGCGGAAAACCGGCCCCGTGGTCGTGATGACCACCACCACCCGCAAGACGTGCGCCGCCGTCACGAGGGGCACGCCGAGCTGCAGCACCTTGGCGGTAATGCACATTTCCGCGATGCCGCCCGGCGCCATGGCGAGGATCATGCTGGGAATGGACACGCCCGCGGCAAGGCCGACGGCCCAGCCGCACGCCGCAGAAACAAGCAAGGCCGCGACGACGCTCACCAGCACTGCCGAGACATAGCGGGGAGCGCTTTCGAGTGAGCGGCGCTCGAAGCGCGCGCCAAGCGCACAGCCGAGCAACATCTGCGCCGGGCTGGTCAGCGCGGTGGGCAAGGAGGAAATCTCAACGCCGTTCACCGTGAGCGCGATCGTGGTGGCGAGGGGTCCAAAAAAGAACGCGTTCGGCATACGCAGCCGATCGAGCGCCAGGCCCGCCAGCCCTCCTACCGCGAGCAGCATGGCGAGGCCTTGCCAGCGCAGGGGCACAGCGACCTGCAGGTAGCTGTCCGCGCCATGCGCGCCCGAATAGGTCATCGCGAACGGCACCGCGATGACCACGATGAGCACGCGCAGCGATTGCGCGAGGGCGATGCGGTCTACGCGCGCGTGGAAGCGCTCCCCCAGGATTGCCATCTCCACGGCACCGCCGGGGACGCTGGCAAAGAACGCGGTTTTCGCGTCGACGCCCGAGGCCAGGCTGAGCACCCAGCCCCCGAGCACGCCGAGGAAGATGGCGACGAGCGCCGCGGCGATCAGCACCCACCAGTGCTCGCTCACCTCGCGCCCGACCATCGGGGTGAAATAAAGGCCGAGGGCGGTCCCAATGACGATCTGGCCGACGGCGCGCGCGCCGGGCGGGCTGCGCATTTCGGCGCCGGCGAAATTGCAGGCCGCCATCGCGAGGAGCGGGCCCGTCATCCACGGCAGCGGCATCCTCAGCCAGGCAAACGCGCCGCCGACCGCCGCGCACAGCAGGAGCGCAAGAGCTGGATTCACCCAGCTGTCGCGCGCCGCCCTCACTTGCCGATGCAGAAGCGGCCGAAGATCTCGCCGAGCAGGTCGTCCGCGGTGAATTCGCCTGTAATGGTGCCGAGCGCGGCGTGCGCGAGGCGCAGTTCCTCGGCGAAGACCTCCCACCGGTCGAGCTCGCGGCGCGCAACCTCGATGTGGCCGCGCGCGTTTTCGAGCGCGCGCAAATGGCGCTCGCGCGCGAGGAACACCGACTCCCCGGCCGTGGACCAGCCGGCCGCGGCGAGGATCGCGGCGCGCAGTTCCTCGAGGCCCTGCCCGGTCTTGGCCGACACCGCGAGCGAGCCCTGCGGGCGCTCGAAACGCGGCGAGAGGTCGAGCTTGTTGTACACCACGATCCGCTCGGCCTGCGTCGCGACCCCGGGGAGCGGCTGCGGCGCTGCACCCGCTTCCTCGACCATGACGACGAGATCGGCCTGCGCGAGCTCGCGACGCGTGCGCTCGACGCCGAGCCGCTCGAGCTCATCGTCCGACTCGCGCAGTCCCGCGGTATCGACGAGCGTGAGCGGCACACCTTCGATCTGGATCGGCTCGCGCAGCGCATCGCGCGTCGTGCCGGCGATGGGCGTGACGATCGCGCGCTCCGCGCCGGCCAGCCGGTTGAGCAGGCTCGACTTGCCGACGTTCGGACGGCCGGCGAGCACCACGTGGATGCCGCTGCGCAGAAGGCTGCCCTCGCGGCTCTTGACTAGGACCTCGTCGAGGCCCTCCCTGATGGCTTCCAGACGGGAAGCGGCGTCGGAGCGGTGGACGGCGTCGAGCTCCTCCTCCGGGAAATCGAGCATCGCCTCGGTGAGCGCGCGCAGCTCGACCAGCCGCGAAGCGAGGGCGTGGATGGCGGCCGAAAACTCTCCGCTGAGGGAGCGCAGGGCTGCGCGCGCCGCCTGCTCGCTCGAGGCTTCGATCAGGTCGGCCACCGCTTCGGCCTGCGCCAGGTCGAGCTTGCCCTCGAGAAACGCGCGCCGCGTGAACTCCCCCGGCTCGGCGAGCCTCGCTCCTGCATCGAGGCACGCGCGCAGTAGCGTGTGCAGAACCACCGGGCCGCCGTGGCCATGCAGCTCGAGCACGGCTTCCCCGGTATACGACCTCGGCGCGGGAAAATAGAGCGCGAGGCCCTCGTCGAGCGTCTCGCCGCGGGCATCCCGGAAGCGCGCGAAGTGAGCCTGCCTCGGCGTCGGCAGCGTGCCGACGATCCTGCTCGAGATCTCGGGCACGCCAGGCCCCGAGACTCGAATGACGCCGATGCCGCCGCGGCCCGCGGCGGTGGCGATCGCGGCGATGGTGTCGCGGCTTATCTCATCGCTTGGCATGGGCAGGCTTGTCGCGGTCGAACATGCGCTGGATCTGCCACTGCTGCAGGATCGAAAGAATGTTGTTGACCAGCCAGTAGAGCACCAGCCCCGCAGGGAAGAAGAAAAAGAAGATGCTGAAGACGAACGGCATGAACTTCATGACCCGCGCCTGGACCGGGTCCGGCGGCACCGGATTCATCCTGGTCTGCAGCACCATGGTCGCGGTCATGAGGATCGGCAGGACGTAGTAGGGATCGAGCGCGGCGAGATCGTGGATCCAAAGCACGAAGGGCGCGTGGCGCAGCTCGATCGCCGCGAGCAGCACCCAGTACAGGGCGATGAACACCGGAATCTGGACCACGATCGGGAAGCAGCCGCCGAGCGGGTTGATCTTCTCGGTCTTGTAGAGCTCCATCATCGCCTGGTTCATCTTCTGGCGGTCGTGCGCGTACTGCTCGCGGATCTTGGTGAGGCGGGGCGTCACCAGCTTCATCTTGGCCATCGACTTGTAGCTCGCCGCCGAAAGCGGGAAGAACAGCAGCTTGATGGTGACCGTCAGCAGGATGATGGCGACGCCCCAGTTGGCGCTCAGGCTGTGGTACTGCTGCAGCAGCCAGAAGAGCGGCCAGGCGATGATCGCGAGCCACCCGTAGTCGACCACGAGGTCGAGCCCCGGTGCGGCCGCGCGCAGCCGCCGCTGCTCCTGCGGCCCGGCGTAGAGCGGTGCCGAGACGCGCGCCGACGCGCCCGGTGCGACGCTGGCAGGGAACATCAAGCGCCCCGCGTAGGTGCCGTCGGGGCGCTTCTCGGTAACGTAGTCGCGTGGGGCAGCCTCGGGAGGCAGCCAAGCCGAGACAAAGTAGTGCTGCACGAAAGCGAGCCAGCCGTTGTCGGCTTGCTTCACGTGTAGATCGGACTTGCCCTTGTCGAGGTCCGAGAGGTGGACCTTCTGGTACTTGTGCTCGTCCGTGTACACACCGAAGCCGATGAAGCTCTGCGCGCCGAAGGTCGACGCCACGCTGTTCGTCGGGGTGTCCGGCTTGCCGTCGTGGGTGAGCTGGAAATAGGCGTACGTCGAAGCGGCCGCCGCTCCCGCGTTGCGCAGCTCGAGCGCGACATCGATCACGTAGCTGTCGCGCTTGAAGGTGTAGGTCTTGGTGACTTCCAGGCCGTCCTTGCCGCTGGCCGAGAACTTGACCTCGACAGCGTCGCGGCCCGGCGCAAGGCTGCGCTCGCCCTGCTGCACCCGCCACAGGCTGCGGTGGTTCGGCCCGGCGTCGCCCGCCAGGCCGCTCTGCGCTTCATACTGGTGCTCCGCTCCGAGGAGCACGAACGGCTTGGTCGGATCCCTCGAGTCCTTGTGCTGAAGGAGCTCCACGCGCTTCAGCGTGGCGCCGAGCGTGTCGAGCTCGGCCACCACGAGATCGGTAGTGACGCGGATCGTTTCCCCCTTGGCCGACGCCTCGGCGCCCGGAACGGTACTCGCCGCGGGCTTGGAGGCCGCTTCGGGCGCGGCAGGCTTCGGCGCAGGCACGCCCTGCTGCGCGGAGGGCGCCGCCGGCGCCGGGGTGGGGCGGCCCTGCTTGTTCCACGCCTCCCACAGCATCAGCAGCGAAAAGCTGAAGATGAAAAGCAGGATGAGTCTTTGGGTATCCATCTTCATTTCACGGCACCGGATCGTAGCCGCCGGCATGCCAGGGGCCGCAGCGGCAAAGCCGCCGGGCGCTCAGCAGGCCGCCGCGCCAGGCGCCGTGGCGCGTGAGCGCCTCGTGGGCATAGTCGGAGCAGCTCGGATGGAAGCGGCAGGCGCGCGGCAGAAGCGGGCGCACGCACCACTGGTATGCCCGCACGACGCCAAGAAGAAGGCGAGCGCTCACGCAGCGCTCAGCGTGGCGAAGATGCCGCGCAGCCGCTCGATCATGTGGGGGGATGGCTTGACGCCGTAGGGCGGCCGCACCAGCAAGTCGACCGCGCCAAGCCGGTCCTGCTCGAGGCGAAATGCCTCGCGTATGCAACGCTTGATGCGGTTGCGCTCGCTCGCCCGGGCGGCATGCCCGCGCGTCACGAGCAGCCCCAGGCGCGGAGCGCCCGCATCACGGCTTTCCAGATAGAAAGTGTAGCCAGCCACTTTTTTTTGCCTGCCATTGCGGAGCAGGCGTTCGAATTGCGCTTTTTGCGTGAGGCGCCGGCCAGCGCCGAGCCCGAGGCGCTTATCGCCCGCGGCTAGAGCCCGAGCCGCCGACGGCCGCGGGCGCGACGGTTGCGAAGCACCGCGCGCCCGCCCCGGGTACCGCTGCGCACGAGAAAACCGTGGCGCCGCGCGCGCCGTGTCTTGGAGGGTTGGTAGGTCCGCTTCGTCGCCATCGCCGGTCCGAAAAAGGGCGGTATTAGAGCGCGCGCGTCAATACGTTGTCAAATAGGCGTACGCGTCGCTTTTCGGCGCGCTTGGCGCGCCGCGGCGCTGTGGATAACCCGGGGGCAAGAAGGTAAAATTCTCACCTCGACCAGGCGAATCACCTGGGGCCTACCAACCGGGCCGACTACAAGATGCACAACCTCTGGGATGCCTGCCTGCGTCGCCTTGAGCAGGAGCTGCCCGCGCAACAATTCAATACGTGGATTCGGCCGCTCGCGCCGGAATCCGACGGGGCAGCCGACACGCTGGTGCTCGCCGCGCCCAATCGCTTCGTGCTCGAGCTGGTGCGCGAGCGCTTCGCCGCGCGCATCGAGCGCCTTGCCACCGAGGCGAGCGGCCGCGAGTTCGGGCTGAGGCTGGTGCTCGCGCGCGCGCCCGAAATGTTGCCGCGCGCGGCACAGGCTCCCGCGCGTGCCGGAGCCGAAGGCGCTCCGCCCGCGCCCGAGCGCGGCCGGCTCAATCGCGCCTTTACCTTCGACAGTTTCGTGACCGGCAAGGCGAACCAGCTCGCGCGCGCGGCCGCCATTCAGGTCGCCGAGAATCCCGGCATTTCCTACAACCCGCTGTTCATCTACGGCGGAGTAGGGCTGGGCAAGACCCACCTGCTGCAGGCGATCGGCAACCATCTCGCCGACGGTCGGCCGCAGGCGCGGATTCGCTACAGTCACGCCGAGCAGTATGTCACCGACGTAGTGCGCGCTTACCAGCAGAAATCGTTCGACGAGTTCAAGCGCTATTACCACTCTCTCGATCTGCTGCTCATCGACGACATCCAGTTCTTCTCGAACAAGGGCCGCACCCAGGAGGAGTTCTTCTACGCTTTCAACGCGCTGGTCGAGGCTCACAAGCAGATCGTCATCACCTGCGATACCTACCCCAAGGAGATCGCCGGCATGGAAGAGCGGCTGATCTCGCGCTTCGGCTGGGGCCTCACCGTGGCGATCGAGCCGCCGGAGCTCGAGATGCGCGTGGCGATCGTGCTGAAGAAGGCCGAGGCCGATTCGATTGCGCTGTCCGAGGACATCGCCTTCTTCATCGCCAAGCACATCCGGTCGAACGTGCGCGAGCTCGAGGGCGCGCTGAAGAAGGTGCTCGCCTTTGCCCGCTTCAATGCGCGCGAGCTTTCGCTCGACCTCGCCAAGGAAGCGCTGCGCGACATCCTGAACGTCGCGAGCCGCCAGGTGAGCGTCGAGGGAATCCAGAAGACCGTCGCCGAGTATTTCAAGATCAAGATCTCCGACATGCATTCGAAAAAGCGCAACCGCAACGTGGCTCGGCCGCGCCAGGTTGCCATGGCGCTCGCCAAAGACCTCACCCAGATGAGCCTGCCGGAGATCGGCGAGGCCTTCGGCAACCGCGACCACACCACGGTGCTGCACGCCTGCCGCACGATCACCAGCCTGCGCAAGCAGGACACCGGACTCAATCGCGACTACCTCATCCTCGAGCAGGTGCTCAAAGGATGAGGAAGCTGTGCGCGAAGACCGGACAAGCTGTGGGTAACTTGGCGGCGGGGCGAACGGCAAAATTCTGTCCACAACGGCGCACAGTGGTTCCACAGCTTGCCAAGAGGCCCGCACAGGCGCCAAGCCATTGGCCCGCAAGCACCTTCGCGCGTTACCCCGCGACTGCGGCGCCTCTATTACCTATTACTAGTTATTAATACAAAGGTAACGAACAAATGGTTCTGGTCAAAGCAAAGCGCGACGAGATCCTCGGACCCCTTTCTGCGGTGAGCGGAATCATCGAGCGCCGCCATACCCTGCCGATTCTGTCCAACGTGCTGATCGAGCGGGTGGGCGGCAAGCTTTCGTTCCTCGCCACCGATATCGAAATCCAGATCACCGCCAAGAGCGGCCTCGAGGCGGCAGCCGAATCGCATTCCATCACCGTCGGCGCCCGGAAGCTCCTCGACATCCTGCGGGCGCTGCCGGACTCGGCCGAGGTGATCCTGCAGCAACAGGACAAGAAGCTCGTGGTCAAGGCGGGCCGGAGCCGCTTCTCGCTGCAAAGCCTGCCCGCGGAGGACTTCCCCAGGCTCGCCAAGCCCTCCGGCGAGGCGGCACTCTTCAAGCTCGAGCAAAGGGCGCTGCGGCGCCTGCTGTCGCTCGTGCAGTACGCCATGGCGCAGCAGGACATCCGCTATTACCTGAACGGGCTGCTCATGGTGGTCGAGGACCGTAGCCTAAAGCTCGTCGCCACCGACGGCCATCGGCTCGCGCTGGCGAGCCTCAAGCTGGCGGCGGAGCTGCCGCGGCAGGAAGTCATCGTGCCGCGAAAGACGGTGCTCGAGCTGTCGAAGCTCCTCGCCGACAGCGACGCGGAAGTGAGCATCCAGCTTTCTTCCACCCAGGCCGCGTTCAGCTTCGGCTCCGTCGAGCTCGTGTCGAAGCTGGTCGATGGCAAGTTCCCCGACTACACGCGCGTGATTCCGGCCCAGCACAAGAACCGGCTCCAGATCGAACGCGAGCCGCTGCGCCAGGCGCTGCTGCGCGCCGCGATCCTGTCGAACGAGAAGTTCCGCGGGGTGCGCTGGGTGCTGGGAGAAGGCAGCCTGAAGCTCGTGTCTTCGAACGCGGAGCAGGAGGAGGCGCACGAGGAGATGGAGGTCAAGTACTCCGGCGACGCGCTCGACATCGGCTTCAACGTCAACTACTTGCTCGACGTCCTGAACAACGTTCCCGGCGCCGAAGTCGAGTGTGCCTTCGGCGACGCTTCATCGAGCGCGCTGATCTCGTATGCCTCGGAGAAGGATTTCAAGTACGTCGTCATGCCGATGAGGATCTAGCGTCTTGTCCGAACAGGAAAAACCAGACTCGGGTAAGCCCGAGGGCAGCGCCAAGCCGGAGGTGACCTCCGAATACGGGTCCGACTCGATCAAGGTCCTGAAGGGCCTCGAGGCGGTGCGCAAGCGCCCCGGCATGTACATCGGCGATACCTCCGACGGCACGGGTCTGCACCACATGGTGTTCGAGGTCGTGGACAACGCGGTCGACGAGGCGCTGGCCGGTTTCTGCGACGAGATCGTGGTCACCATCCATACCGACAACTCGATCTCGGTGCTCGACAACGGCCGCGGCATCCCGACCGGAATCAAGGAGGACGACGAGGCCAAGCGCTCGGCGGCCGAGATCGTCATGACGGAGCTGCACGCGGGCGGCAAGTTCGATTCCAATTCGTACAAGGTCTCGGGCGGCCTGCACGGCGTCGGCGTGTCGGTGGTCAACGCGCTTTCGGAGTGGCTGCGGCTGACGGTCTGGCGCGACGGCCGCGTCCACCAGATGGAATTTCGCAACGGCGCGGCGGCCGCGCCGCTGAAGGAAGCCGGGCGCTCCGAGCGCCGCGGCACCGAGGTGCACTTTCTCGCCTCGCGCGAGACCTTCGGCTCGATCGACTATCACTACGACATCCTGGCGCGGCGCCTGCGCGAGCTCTCGTTCCTGAACAACGGCGTCAAGATCGTGCTCATCGACCAGCGCGCCGGCAAGGAGGAGAACTTCGCCTTCGGCGGCGGCGTCCGGGGATTCGTCGAGTACATGAACCGGGCGAAGAACGTGCTGCACCCGAACGTGTTCCACGGCCAGGGAGACAAGGACGGAATCACGGTCGAGGTGTCGATGCAGTGGAACGACTCCTATCAGGAGAGCGTGCTCTGCTTCACCAACAACATTCCGCAGAAGGACGGCGGCACGCATCTCACCGGCCTGCGCGCGGCGATGACGCGCGTCCTCAACAAGTACATCGAGGAAAACGAGATCGCGAAGAAGGCGAAGGTGGAAACCACCGGCGACGACATGCGCGAGGGGCTCGCGTGCGTGCTCTCGGTGAAGGTCCCGGAGCCGAAGTTCTCGTCGCAGACCAAGGAGAAGCTGGTGTCCTCCGAGGTGCGCCCGGTGGTCGAGGAGATCGTCGCCGAGCGTCTGCGCGAGTATCTCGACGAGCGCCCGGCGGACGCGCGCACCATCACGGTGAAGATCGTCGAGGCGGCCGCCGCGCGCGAGGCGGCGCGCAAGGCGCGCGAAATGACGCGCCGCAAGGGCGTGCTGGACGGCATGGGCCTGCCCGGCAAGCTCGCCGACTGCCAGGAGCGCGACCCGGCGCTGTGCGAGCTCTACCTCGTCGAGGGCGACTCGGCCGGCGGCTCCGCCAAGCAGGGGCGCGACCGCAAGTTCCAGGCGATCCTGCCCCTCAAGGGCAAGATCCTGAACGTGGAGCGCGCCCGCTTCGACAAGCTGCTTTCCTCCGCCGAGATCGCGACCCTGATCACGGCGCTGGGCTGCGGCATCGGCAAGGAAGAGTACAACGCCGACAAGCTGCGCTACCACCGCATCATCATCATGACCGACGCGGACGTCGACGGCTCGCATATCCGCACGCTGCTGCTCACCTTTTTCTATCGGCAGATGCCCGAGCTGGTGGAGCGTGGCCATATCTACATTGCCCAGCCGCCGCTCTACCGCGCCAAGCTCGGCAAGGAGGAGCGCTATCTCAAGGACGAGCACGAGCTGAACGAGTTCATGCTCAGGCAGGCCCTGGTCGACGCCGCCCTGCACCCGGGGGCCGGGCGCGAGGCAATCGCGGGCGACGCGCTCGCCCAGCTCGCGAAGTCCTTCCTGCTGGCCGAGGCAGTCATCGGGCGCGTCTCGCGCCTGATCGACCGCGAGGTGCTGCTGGCGATCCTGGGCGGCGCCCAGATCGACCTTACGCGGCGCGAGACCGCCGAGGCCTCGGCCGAGGCGCTGGAGGCGGCCATCGGCGGCGACGGGCTGGCCGTGGCGCCCCACTTCGACCAGAAGACCGAGCGCTACCAGGTGCGCATCGAGCGCACCCGCCACGGCAACGTGCGCATGACGGCGATCGACACCGAGTTCGTGCACTCCGGCGACTACGCCCAGATCCGCCAGACCGCCGAAATGCTGCGCGGCCTGATCGGTGCCGGCGCCTACGTGCAGCGCGGGGACAAGAAACAGCCGGTGCGCGACTTCGCGGAAGCGATGAAGTGGCTGCTGGGAGAGGTGGAGAAGGCCACCACGCTGCAGCGCTACAAGGGCCTGGGCGAGATGAACCCGGAGCAGCTCTGGGAAACCACCATGGACCCAGGGACGCGGCGACTGCTCAAGGTTCAGATCGAGGACGGCATCGCCGCCGACGAGATCTTCACCAAGCTGATGGGCGACGAGGTGGAGCCGCGCCGCGCCTTCATCGAGTCGAACGCGCTCGGGGTGCGGAACCTCGACGTGTAGGCTTCTCCTCGGACGGCTTGTCCGCTTTCTCCGGCTTGTCGGCCTTGTCCTTGGCGCGCGGCTGGAACTCGAAGCCGATCTTGCCGTCGGGCTGCTTGACGAGGAAGGCCTTGAAGCGGCGCCCTTTCTTCGACACGAATCCGGTGAGCAGATCGGTGCGGCCGGTCTCGAGCAGCTTCTTCATCTGCTCGCGCTCGATCGGCTGCTGCAGGATCATGCGGCCCGAGCGGAAATCGCAGCTGCGCTTCGGGCCGACCGCGTTTTCGCAGGTGTAGGCCATGCCGTGCTCGAACACCCGGCCGCCGTCCTTGGGGCACGCGCCGAGCGGCTCCTGAGCGCTGAAATCCGGCGCCTCCTCGCCTTCGCCCGAAGCCTGGCCGAAGTCGAACTCGAGGCGCAGGTCGTCGGTGAGGCGCATCACCGCGGCGAAGGGCTTGCCCATCCGGCTGCGAAAGCCCGTGAGTGGCCCGATGACGCGCTTGGTGATGAGCTCGGCGACCTCGTCAGGCGACCACTCGCGGCCTGAAGTCACTTTCCACAACGAGAAATCGCACTTCTGGCACTGGAACTTGCGGTAGTTCTCCTGCACCACGCCACCGCATTTGGGGCAGGGCGCGCTCACCGTCGCGTAGACCACGTCGGGGATCTCGCCTTCCTTGATCACCGTGACCACCTTCCGCACGAGCTCGGAGATCTGCTCCATGAACTCCTCGCGCGTCAGCTTGCCGGCCTCGATGAGCTTCAGCTTGTGCTCCCATTCGCCGGTGAGCTCGGGCGAGGCGAGCTCCACGATATGGAGCATGTGCAGGGCAAACAGCAGCGAGAACGCCTTGGGCGTCGGCACGAGCTCGCGGCCCTCACGGTTCACGTACTCCTCGCGGATCAGACCCTCGATGATCGCCGCGCGCGTAGCCGGCGTCCCCAGGCCTTTCGCCTCCATCGCCTCGCGCAACTCGTCGTCCTCGACCAGCTTGCCCGCGCCCTCCATCGCCGAAAGCAGCGTCGCCTCCGTGTAGCGCGGCGGCGGCTTGGTCTGCGACGCCTGCTCGGCCACTTCCAGCACCGCCACTTTCTCGTTCGGCTCGATCGCCGCCAGGGTCTGCGCCTCTTCGCCGGCCGCGCGCCCGTACACCGCAAGCCATCCGGGACTCTGCAGCACCCGGCCTTCGGTCTTGAAATGATGCTTGTCGACCCGGGTGATGCGCGTGGTCTGCAGGTACTCCGCCGCGGGATAGAACACGGCGAGGAAGCGCCGCACCACGAGGTCGTAGAGCTTTTGCTCCGCCTCGTTCAGGTGCTTCGGCGTCTGCAGCGTCGGAATGATCGCGAAGTGATCCGAGATCTTGGTGTTGTCGAAGATCCGCTTGTTCGGCTTCGCCCAGCCCTGCTTCAGGATCTGCCTGGCGAAAGTGGAGAAGGCCTTGGTCTCGCCGAGCGCCTTCAGGGTGTCCTTGACCGTCGGCACATAGTCCTCGGGCAGCGCGCGCGAGTCGGTGCGCGGGTACGTGAGGACCTTGTGCTTTTCGTAGAGGGCCTGGGCGAGCGACAGGGTCATGCGCGCCGGAAAACCGAAGCGCCCGTTCGCCTCGCGCTGCAGGCTGGTGAGGTCGAAAAGCAGCGGCGAAAGCTGGGTCGAGGGCTTGGTTTCCTCGGTGGCGACGCCCTTCCTGCCGCGGCAGGCCGCGACGATCGCCGCCGCCTCCTCCGAACGCCACAGCCGCTCGGGCTTGCGCTCGGCGTCGTCGTCCTTCTTGAACTCGGGGTCGAACCAGCGCCCGTCGTACTCGCCGGCCTTCGCGCCGAAGCGCGCGTGGACTTCCCAGTAGTCGCGCGGCGTGAACGCGCGGATCTTGTCCTCGCGCTCGACGAGAATCGCGAGCGTCGGCGTCTGCACCCGTCCGACGGTAGTGAGATAGAAGCCGCCTTCCTTCGAGTTGAAGGCGGTCATCGCGCGCGTTCCGTTGATGCCGACCAGCCAGTCGGCCTCGGAGCGGCTCTTCGCCGCGTCGGCGAGCGGGCGCAGTTCCTTGTCGGGCCGCAGCCTGGAAAAGCCCTCGCGGATCGCCTGCTGCGTCATCGACTGCAGCCACAGCCGCTCGATGGGCTTCGCCGCCCTCGCGTGCTGCACCAGGTAGCGGAAGATGAGCTCGCCTTCGCGCCCCGCGTCGCACGCGTTGATGAAGCCGGCCACGTCCTTGCGCTTGATCAGGCGCAGCAAGGCGTTCAGGCGGTCCTTGCTCTTCTCGATCGGCGAAAGGTCGAAGTGCGGCGGGATCAGAGGTAGCCGCGCGAACGACCACTTGCCTTTCTTGACGTCGTATTTCTCCGGAACGGCGAGCTCGAGCAGGTGCCCCACCGCAGAGGACAGGACGTACTCGTCGCTCTCGAAATGGTCGCCCTTGCGCGTGAAGCCGCCGAGCGCGCGCGCGATGTCGGCCGCGACCGACGGTTTCTCGGCAATGATGAGTTTCTTGCCCATGCGGCGAAAGGCGGCAGATGATAAGTGCAAACGAGCACCGGCTCAACCACCGGCGGGTCGTGGCGAAAGCGCGCTAGCTCGCGACCCGCGCGCGCGGCGCGCTGAAGAGATCCTCCGCCATGAGGCGGCTCGCCGCCGTCTGCTGATTCCACATCACCATCAGCACGATGAGCTTCAGCTGCTCCAGCGTCAACGTCTCGCCCGATGCCGCGAGCGAGCGCTCGATCACCAGCTCGCGCGTTTGCGGATTGAGGATTCCTGAGTGCTCGAGCGTCATGATAAAGCCCCGGCACTGAGCGTCGAGCTTCGCGATCTCGCGCGCCGCGAAGGCGCGAAACGACCGCTTCGCGTCGGGCAGGTTGGTGAGGCCGGCGTGCGGCGCGGTCAGCACCCCGGCGAGCCAGTGCAGCGCTTCGCTGATGTCGGAATCCTCGAACCCGGCCGCGGACAGCTTCTTCGCGACGCGGTCGGCTTCGTGCGCGACTTCGGTCTGCTGGCAGTTCTCGAACACGTAGACGAGGACGTCGTACATAAGCGTTCCCTTCTTATTAACGTAAGCACTGGGGATTGGGTTTACCGGCGCTCCCCCATCTCGAGGCGCTGGTACAGGCCGCCCGGAAGCGACGCCACGCGGCCGTCGAGCTCCAGCCGCAGGAGCTGAGCGGCCACCTGCTCGGCCGAGAGTCCGGCGCGCGAGCACAAGGAGTCCATGTCGACCGGATCGTGCCCCATGTGCCGGAGCAGCGCCGCCTCAGCCGCGGCCGGCTCGCCCGCGGATGCGGCTTCGCGCGCCGGCGCCACGGTCGAGGCAAAGCCGCTCGGCCGAAAGCCGGCGAGCTCGGCGAGAACGTCCTCCGCCGATTCGACCAGCTTCGCACCCGATTTGATCAGGGCATGACAGCCTTTGGACAGCGGCGAGTGGATCGAGCCGGGTATCGCGAACACTTCGCGACCCTGCTCCGCGGCGGCGCGCGCGGTGATGAGCGAGCCTGAGGCAAGCGCGGCCTCGACCACCAGACAGCCCTGCGCGAGGCCGCTGATCAGCCGGTTGCGGCGCGGGAAGTGATGTGCCGCAGGCGGGGTGCCGGGCGGGAACTCCGAAAGCACGAGGCCGCGGCTCGCCACCTCGGTCGCGAGCGCGGCGTTGCGAAGCGGATAAGCGATGTCGATCCCCGTGCCGAGGACCGCGATCGTGCTGCTCGCCCCGGCCAGGCCTCCGCGATGGGCGGCGGCGTCGATGCCGAGCGCAAGACCCGAAACGATGGTGAGCCCGGCGTCGCTCAGCGCGCGCGCGAAGCTCTCCGCGTTGCGCTCGCCCTGGGCACTCGCGTTGCGGCTTCCGACGACCGCGAGCGCCGGGCGCGAGGCCAGCTCGATGCGACCCGCGGCGTAAAGCAATGCCGGCGGATCGGCGATCTCGAGCAGGGCGCGCGGGTAGGCTTCGTCGGCGAGCGTGACGATCGCATGGCCGGGCGTCTGCGCCCACTGGAGGCTGCGTTCGACCGCCTCGCGCACCGCGGAGGAATCGAGCGCGCCGAGAGCGTCGGCCGACGCGAACGCCGCCAGCTCGGAACGCTTTTTCTGGAGGACGGCCTGCGGCAGGCCGAACTGCTTGAGCATGGCGCGCAGACTTGCCGCGCCGAGCCCGGGTGTGAGCGTGAGCTGCAGCCAGCTCGCCAGCCCGGGGTCTTGCGTCATGCCGCCTTACGGGGTGCGTACCACATCGAGCGGGCTGATGGGCCTCGTGACGTGCATGACCAGCGCGTAGGATACCCGGTCGAAGACGCGAAACACAAACGAAAGGCCGGCGCGCTCTTCGGGCAGCTTGATCAGCGCATCGGCCGCGCCGGCCGCTTTAGTCGTGTCGCGCACCGTACCGCCGAGCGAGTAAAGCGCGAGCACGTGGCCGACCTCGACTCCGTCGGCGCGACCGCGATTGATGCTGATGATCTGGAGCGGTCCGGCTTCGCCGACGCGTCCCACGCTGCCGTAGATCTTCATGACGCGCCCACGCACCTGCGCCGTCGGCGCATGGGGTGCATAGCTCATCGGCTGCGGCGGGCCGGCGGCGACGAGCTTGTCGCCGGCATTGACTTCCTGCACCGCGCTCGTCAGCACGACCGTGGCAGGATTACCGGAGCGCGTCACCTGCGCCGTGCCGAGGTAGATCGCTTCGTACGCGAGGGTGCGCTCGGTATCCGGATCGACGAGCGGCGGGCCCTGCCGAAAGACATACCACGTCTCTTCCCCGGCTTCCGCGATGCCGCGTACGTAGGCGGTATTCCCGGCGGAGAGGATGACCCGGTCCTTCTCGGTCGCCACGATGGTGGGAGCTTTGTCGAGCCCGCCGGGCTCGATGACAAGCGGTCTCGAGAGGAACGGCTCGATCGCCGACGGGGGGATGCTCGGGATCTCCTGCTCCGAGAGCGACTCCGCGCGCACGCGCGGCGCGAGCCGCCCGGTGCCGCTCGGCGGCGCCCCGGATGCCGTTGCGGAAGGCGCACCCGGCTGCGCAGCGGAAGGCGCACCCGACTGCGCAGCGGAAGGCGCTCCGGCAACCGATAGCGTGCCGCGGGCACGATCGAGCAGCAGCACCATCCCCGGGTAGATCAGGTGCGGGTTCTGGATCTGCTCGCGGTTCATGCCCCAAAGCTCTGGCCACCGCCATGGAGAATCGGTGTAACGCGTAGAAATGCCCCAGAGGGTGTCGCCGGGCACGACCACGTAGCGGTCAGGCGCGTCCGGCTTGAGCACGAGCGGCGCGCTTGGCGCCTGCGCCCAGGCGCTAACCCCCCAGGCAGAGACGACGAAGAAAATGAGCGCTGTGATAGACTTACGCAACTGCTGGACCATGGCGACCCCGTCCCTTTTGCGGCATCCTGGACCGGCTGGAAATTTTTGTTTGTCGACCCCACGTAGTACCCTAAGTACGGATACCCAAAGGCCGAATAGCTTATATGTTGCGTTAGATTGTCCATATAATCTATTCAATTAGCAAGCGAATTTGTCCCCAGAATTTGTCCTCAGATGGCTGTTTTGAACATACTGCGGTACCCCGACGCCCGGCTCCACAAAGTAGCCGCCCCGATCACGGTCTTCGATGATGCCCTGAAGAAGCTCGTGGCCGACATGACGGAGACCATGTATGCCGCCCCCGGCATCGGTCTCGCCGCCACCCAGGTCGACGTCCACAAGCAGGTGATCGTGGTCGACGTCTCGGAGCGGCGCGATTCCCTCGTGGTCCTCGTGAACCCCGAGATCGTGGAGGCGGTGGGCGTGTCCGACATCGAGGAAGGCTGCCTCTCGGTGCCGACGATCTACGAGCTGGTCGAGCGTGCCGAGCGGGTCAAGGTTCGCGCCTATGACCAGAACGGCAACGCGTTCACGCTCGAGGCTCAAGGGCTGCTCGCGGTATGCATCCAGCACGAGATGGATCATCTGAAGGGCAAGGTCTTCATCGAATACTTGTCGCAGCTCAAGCAGCAGCGCATTCGCGCGAAGCTGGCCAAGCAGCTGCGCAAGACAGCCTGATCGCGCTTTCCTGCGCCTCGTCTTCGCCGGCACGCCCGAGTTCGCGGAACGGGCGTTGGCACGGCTGCTCGCCGCGGGGCATGAGGTCGTTCTCGCACTGACCCAACCCGACCGCCCCGCCGGACGCGGGCTGCGGCCGAGTTCGAGTCCCGTGAAGCGTCTTGCCGCCGCGAGCGGCATCGAAGTGCTTCAACCCGAAAGCTTGCAGCGCTCCGGCGCGGTCGAGCGCGTGCGTGCCGCACGACCGGACGTTCTCGTGGTCGCCGCCTACGGACGCATCCTGCCGCCGCCCATGCTCAGCGCGGGCGGTCACGGGGCCCTCAACATCCATGCTTCGCTGCTCCCGCGCTGGCGTGGCGCCGCGCCCATTCAGCGGGCGCTGCTGGCCGGCGATTTGGAAACCGGAATCTCGATCATGCAAATGGACGCCGGACTGGACACGGGCCCGGTCCTTAAGCAAGCGAGGACGCCGATCCAGGCCGAAGACGATGCCGGGAGCCTGCATGATCGACTGGCGGCCATCGGGGCTGAACTCATCGTCGAAGCGCTGGGGGATGTGGCGTCTGGCAGCGCAGTGCCGGAGCCACAGCCGCAGTTAGGGGTTACTTACGCTCGGAAGATCGAAAAACCTGAGACACGGCTGGACTGGACCCGTCCTGCAGAGGAGCTCGAACGCGCGGTGCGCGCCTTTCGGCCCTCGCCGGGCGCCTCGACCCGGGTCGACGGTGCCGAGCTCAAGATCTGGGGGGCTCGGGTCGCCGATCGCCCGCGCCTTCCGCCTGGGGAGGTGGCCGACGGCTTGATCGTCGGTTGCGGCGAGGGCGCGCTCGAAATCCTCGAGTTGCAGCGCGCCGGCGGCAGGCGGATCAGTGCGCCCGAATTCCTGCGCGGCCATCCCTTGCCGGCGGGCGCCCGGTTCGAATGAAGGGCGCAGTCACCTTGGCGCCCGCGCTGCGCGATGCGGCCCGGATGGTGGCGCGGGTCGCATCCGGCCGCAGTCTCGCCGACCAGTTCAGCCGCGGCGCTGAAGGCAGTGAAACCCTGCGTGCTGCCCTTCTCGACCTCACCCACGGGACGCTGCGGCGCTACGGTCTTGTTCAAGCAGTCGTCGCCGCGCTCTCGCGACGCGGCCCGCCAGACCCGCTCGTGCAAGCGCTCCTGTGGTGCGCCCTCTACGCGCTGCAATCCGGGCGCTACGCCGAGTACACGGTCGTCGATCAGGCCGTGCGCGCCTGCGCGCTGCTCGAGCGATGGCCCGCCAAGGACTACGTGAACGGGTTGTTGCGCACGTATCTCAGAAGCCGCGACGCGCTGGAAGCGCGGCTGCGTGCGGACGAGGAGGCGCGCTACCAGCACCCGCGATGGTGGATCGAGCTCGTGCGCGACGCGTATCCCGAACTCTGGGAGGAAATCCTCGCCGCCGGCAACTCGCATCCGCCGATGACGCTGCGCGTGAATCCGCGCCGTGTCGCCCCCGCGGATTACCTGGCGCGGCTCGCAGAGTCGGGGATCGCCGCGAACGCAATAGGAGGCGCGGCGCTCCTCCTCGAGAAACCCGTGCCGGTGGAGCGCCTGCCGGGCTTCGCCTGCGGCGAGGCCTCGGTCCAGGACGCAGGCGCGCAGCGTGCGGCCGCCCTGCTCGACCTCTTACCCGGGCTGCGCGTGCTCGACGCGTGCGCCGGCCCGGGCGGAAAAAGCGCTCATATCCTCGAATGCGCCGACGTCGCGCTCACCGCGCTCGACGCGGACGCGGCGCGCTGCGAGCGCGTGGCGCGCACCCTCGAGCGGCTGTCCCTGCGCGCCGAGGTGCGGGCGGCCGACTGCACGCGGCCGCAGGCCTGGTGGGATGGCGCGCCGTTCGACCGCATTCTCGCCGACGTGCCCTGCACGGCCTCCGGTGTCGCGCGGCGCCATCCCGATCTCAAGTGGCTGCGCCGCGCGGGCGATGCGCCGGCGTTCGCGACTCGCCAGGCGGCGATCCTGGACGCGCTTTGGCAGGTACTCGCAGCGAATGGTAAATTGCTGTATGTCACCTGCTCGGTATTTCCGCAGGAGAACCAGCAAGTGGTGCAGGCTTTCCTCGCACGAACGCGAGGCGCGCATTCCCTGCCGTTGCCCGACGGCGGGGCCGGCCAGTGGCTGCCGGGCCCGCGGCACGACGGGTTCTTTTACGCCCTGATCCAAAAACAAGCCTGACGCGGTGCGCCGCATCGCCTTCCTCGCGAGATTGGTACTGCTCCTCGCGTCGCTCGCCGCGGGTGCCGCGCGCGCCGACGACATCGAGGTGCGCGGCGTCGCGCTGCGGGCGACCGGGGAAGGGCTGATGCTCGACGCCGATTTCGCCTTCGAGCTCACGCCGCGGCTCGCCGAGGTGGTGGCCAACGGCGTGCCGATCTATTTTCGGGTCGAGTTCGAGCTGATCCGCCGGCGCTGGTACTGGTTCGACGACACGACCGCCGTGCGCCGTCTGCAGGTGCGGCTGTCCTATCATGCGCTGTCGCGGCAGTACCGCCTGTCGACCGGGCTGCTGCAGCAGAACTTCTCGACGCTGGAGGAAGCGCTCAACGTGCTGAGGCGCGTTCGCAACTGGCTGGTGGTCGAGCGCAGCGTCCCGCTCTCGGGCGACTACGAGGCGGCGTTGCGCATGCGGCACGATGTCTCGCTGCTGCCCAAGCCGTTCCAGCTCTCCGCGCTCACCGCGCGCGACCTGCACCTCGATTCGGCGTGGTACCGTTTTACCGTGCGCGCGCTCGAGCAGGCGCCGGCGCCCGTGGAGAGCCGCGACCTGCAGGGAGCGCCGCCGCGATGAAGTGGGTGCTGATCATCGGCGGCGTGGTGGCGGCGCTGGGGCTCTTCCTGCTCGCCACCGCAAGCAGCGACACCGCGGTGCTCGAGCGGCAGTACCCGCTCGTTCTCGGGCTCAACGCGGCGCTCGCCGCGCTGCTCGCCGCGCTGGTCGTGTACCAGGTCGTCGCGATCGTGCGGCGCTATCGCGCACGGGTTTTCGGCACGCGGCTGACGCTGCGCCTGCTGACGCGCTTCGCCGCGCTCGCGGTCGTGCCGGGAGTCATCGTCTACGCCGTGTCGGTCCAGTTCCTCACGCGCTCGATCGAGTCGTGGTTCGACGTCAAGGTCGATGCCGCGCTCGAGGGCGGGATCAATCTCGCCCAGCAGGCGATCGACCAGATGATGCTCGAGCTCCAGGGCAAGGCGCAGGCGATGGCGCTCGAGCTGGCCGAGCGCTCGGAGCCGCAGCTGCCGGCGCGCCTCGAGCGCCTGCGCAGCCAGGCGGGCGTGGCCGAGGCGGTGGTCGTGACCTCGAGCGGGCGGGTGATCGCGAGCGCGAGCGACGACGTCACCCGCCTCGTGCCCGAGCTGCCGAGCCGCGACATGCTGCGCCAGGCGCGCGCCAACCGCGGCTACTCCACGGTGGATTCGGTCGCAGGCCGGCCGTTGTCGCTGCGCGTCGTACTGCCGCTCGGCGCGCGCGGGCTGGCAGAGGAAGCGCGCTTCCTGCAGCTGCGCAATACCGTGCCGCTGCAGTTCGGCCGCAGCGCCGAGGCGGTCGAAAGCGCCTATCGCGACTATCGCGAGCTCGCGATCTCGCGCGACGGGCTCAAGCGCATTTACGTCGTCACGCTCAGCTTCGCGCTGCTGATGGCGCTGTTCGTCGCGGTCGCCGTGGCCGCCACGCAGTCGAACCTGCTCGCCGAGCCGCTCGCCAACCTGGCGCAGGCGACCCAGGCGGTGGCGCGGGGCGATTTCTCGCGCCAGGCCCCGGTGACGAGCCGCGACGAGCTCGGCGTGCTCACCGAGTCGTTCAACTCGATGACCCGCCAGCTCGAAGACGCGCGCCGCGGGGTCGAATCCAACCGCGCTGCGCTGGAGGCGGCAAAGGCGCACCTCGAGAGCATCCTGGCCAACCTGTCGGCGGGCGTGCTGGTGTACGACCACGAGCTGGGACTGACGATCTCGAATCGCGGTGCGCGCGCGATCGTCGGCGCGGAGCTCGAGGCCTTCGCCGAGCGCATGCGCGAGCGCTGCGTCGAGCATGGCGCCAGGGACTGGCAGCTGGACCTCGCCCTGAGGGACGGCAAAACGCTGCACGCGCGCGGCGCACGCCTGCCACTCGCGACCGGTGGCGGCTATGTCGTGGTGTTCGACGACATCACGCAGCTTATCCAGGCGCAGCGCGCGACCGCCTGGGCCGAGGTCGCGCGGCGCCTCGCGCACGAGATCAAGAACCCCCTGACCCCGATCCAGCTTTCGGCCGAGCGGCTGGAAGTGAAGCTGGGGGAACGCCTCGCGCGCGAAGATGCCGAAACGCTGCGCCGGGCGACCGGCACCATCGTGAGCCAGGTGGCGGCGCTCAAGGCGATGGTCGACGATTTCCGGAACTACGCGCGCCTGCCCGCCCCCGCGCCCGTCCGGCTGGACCTCAACAACCTCGTGTCCGACGTTCTGGCGCTGTATGAAAACTCCGCGGTGCCGATCGTGAAGCGCCTTGCCGATGCGCTCCCGGCGGTCTGGGCGGACGGCGCGCAGATCCGCCAGGTGATCCACAACCTGGTTCAGAACGCGCAGGACTCGTTGGAGAATACGGGTGCGCGCGGTGCGGCGGGGTCGATCGAGGTCCGCACGGAGCTCGCGGGCGACAAGGTGCGGCTCGCCGTGAGCGACAACGGCGGCGGCTTTCCGGAGGAGCTGATGGCGCGGATCTTCGAGCCTTATGTCACCACCAAGCCGCGCGGCACCGGTCTGGGACTCGCCATCGTGAAGAAGATCGTGGATGAGCATCACGGCAGCGTCGCGATCGAGAACCGCCCGACGCGGGGCGCATCGGTCAGCGTGCTGCTGCCGCTGGCGAAGGCTGCATAGACATGGCACAGATACTGGTAGTCGACGACGAGATAGGCATCCGCGAGCTGTTGTCGGAAATCCTGGCCGACGAGGGCCATCAGGTCATGCTCGCCGAAAGCGCAGGCGACGCGCGCCGCCTGCGCGAGCGCGGCCGGCCCGATCTCGTGCTGCTCGACATCTGGATGCCCGACACCGACGGCATCACGCTGCTGAAGGAGTGGGCGGCGAGCGGCCAGCTCACCATGCCGGTGGTGATGATGTCGGGCCATGCCACCATCGAGACCGCGGTCGAGGCCACCCGCATCGGCGCGCTCGACTTCCTGGAAAAGCCGGTGGCGCTGCAGCGCCTGCTCGCGACCGTGAAGCGCGCGCTCCGCAGCCCGGAGGCGGCCGCGGCGCCGCAGCTCGCGCTTTCCGCGCTCGGCCGCTCGCCGGCGCTGGCCGACGCGAAGAAGCGGCTCGCGCAGCTCGCGCAGGCGGCGGCGCCGCTCCTGCTGCGGGGCGAGCGCGGCATGCGGCCGGAGCTGTTCGCGCGGCTCCTGGCCGCGCCGAGCGCGCCCTTCCTGTCCGGAGCGGAGCTCCTCGCGGAGCCGCCCTCGGAGCTCCTCGCCAAGGCGACCGGCGGAATCCTGTTCTTTCCCGACCTCGCGCGGCTGGCGCGCGGCGAGCAGCGCAGCCTCGAGTTCCTGCTGACGCGCGCCGAGAAGCACAAGGTTCGGCTGGTGTCGTTTTCGCCGCTCGACATGAAGAGCCTGGCCGAAAAGCACGATTTCGATCCCGAACTGGGGGCGCGGCTCTCCGAGCTCACGCTGCGCCTGCCGGCGCTGCGCGAGTTCGCCGAGGACGTGCCGGACCTCGCCTCGCTGATGCTCGCGCAGATGGTGGAGGCGCGCGCCTGCCCGCAGCGACGCCTGTCGATCGCCGTGCTGAACGCGCTGCGCCATCATGTCTGGCCCGGCAACCTGACCGAGCTCGAGGGCGTGGTGAAGGACCTGGCGCTGAGCTCGCTCGACGAGGAGATCCAGCTCGACGACGTGGAGCGGGTGCTGGCCGGCCGCGCGGTGCCGGGCGCGCTGCCCGAAGTCCTGCTCGATCGGCCCTACCGCGAGGCGCGCGAGGCGTTCGAGCGGGTCTATTTCGAGCATCTGCTCTCCCGGGAGCACGGCAGCATGTCGCGCGTGGCGGAACGCTCGGGCCTCGAGCGCACCCATCTCTACCGCAAGCTCAAGGCGCTCGGGCTGCCGGTCGGACGCCGCGAGGAATGAAGATCGTGATCCTGGGGGCCGGGCAGGTCGGCGGCTCGGTCGCCGAGAGCCTGGTCTCGGAGGCGAACGACATCACCGTGGTCGATATCGAGCCGCAGCGCCTGCGCACGCTGCAGGAACGCCTCGACCTGCGCACCGTCCTCGGCAGCGGGGCGCATCCTTCGGTCCTCGCCGAGGCGGGCATCGACGACGCCGACCTGCTGGTCGCGGTCACGCAGTCCGACGAGACCAACCTGGTCGCCTGCCGCATCGCCGCCCGGATGTTCAACGTGCCCCGGCGCATCGCCCGCGTGCGCGCCACCGACTACCTCGCGAACGAGCGCGTGCTGGGCGAGGACGGCTTCGACGTGGACCTCTCGATCTGTCCCGAGCAGATCCTCACCGACTACATCGTCAAGCTGGTGGAGTTCCCAGAGGCGCTCCAGGTGCTCGACTTCGCCGGCGGCAAGGTCAGCCTGGTCGCGGTGCGCGCGTTCGCCGGCGGGCCGCTCGTAGGCCATCCGCTGAAGGACCTGCGCCGCCACATCCCGCGCGTTGACGCGCGCATCGTCGCGATTTTCCGCGGCGACCGCTCGATCGTCCCCGACGGCGACACGGTGATCGAGACGGGCGACGAAGTGTTCTGCCTCGCGGCTGCCGAGCATATCCGCGAGGTCATGCGCGAGCTGCGGCGCATGGACCGGCCGGTGCGGCGGGTGATGATCGCCGGCGGCGGCAACATCGGGCTGCGGCTCGCGCTCGCGCTCGAAGAGCGCTACTCGGTGCGGGTGATCGAGCACAACAAGCGGCGCTGCGAGCTGATCGCGGCGCGCCTGGGGGAAGCGCTGGTCCTGAACGGCGACACCACCGACGAGGAGCTGCTCGAGAGCGAGAACATCGGAGAAATGGATCTGTTCGTCGCCGTGACCAACGACGACGAAAACAACATCATGAGCTCGCTCCTCGCCAAGCGCATGGGCGCGCGCCGGGTGGTGTCCCTCATCAACCGCAGGTCCTACGTCGACTTGCTGCAATCGGGCCAGATCGACATCGCGATCTCGCCGGCGCAGGCGACCATCGGCACGCTGCTTGCCCACGTGCGCCGCGGCGACGTGGTCGCCGTTCACAGCCTGCGGCGCGGCGCGGCCGAGGCGCTGGAGGCGGTGGTGCACGGCGACCGCGAGTCGTGCAAGCTCACCGACCGGCGCGTCGACGAGATCGACCTGCCGGCGGGCACCACCATCGGCGCGGTCGTGCGCCGCGGCCAGGTGCTCATGGCGCACCACGACACGGTGATCCGGCCCGAGGACCATGTCATCGTGTTCGTGACCGACAAGAAGAACCTGCCGCGCGTGGAGCGCATGTTCCAGGTCGGCGTGCGCTTCGTGTAGCCCGCGATGCGCTTCCTCGCGGTCGTCAACGTGCTCTCGCGCGTGATGCTCCTGTTCGCCGCGAGCATGGCGCTGCCGTGGGCGCTTTCCTATGCGATCCACGACGGCGCGCAGGCCGCTTTCGGCTATTCGCTTGCGGCGACCCTGATCGCGGGGCTCGCGCTGTGGCTCGCGACGTTTCAGGAGCGCCGCGAGCTGCAGGTGCGCGACGGCTTCCTGCTCGTCGCGCTGGTGTGGACGGTGCTCCCCGGCTTTGCGGCGCTGCCGCTCATGCTGAGCATCGACGGGCTCGCGTTCACCGACGCCTATTTCGAGGCCGTTTCCGGCCTGACCGCCAGCGGCGCCACCGTTCTCGAGGGCCTCGATCGGCTCGCGGTCTCGGTGAACATCTGGCGCGGCCTCATGATCTGGATGGGCGGAATGGGCGTGATCGTGCTTGCCGTCGCGATCCTGCCGCTCCTCGGCGTCGGCGGCAGCCAGCTTTTCAAGGCGGAGACGCCGACGCCCATGAAGGACACCAAGCTCACCCCGCGCATCGCCGAGACGGCCAAGGGGCTGTGGCTGGTCTACGTGGGCTTCACCGCCGCCTGCACGCTTGCTTACTGGCTCGCCGGGATGGACGGGTTCGACGCGCTGATGCACGGCTTCACCACCATGGGACTGGGCGGCTTTTCCAGCCATGACGCGAGCTACGCGTACTGGAATTCGCCTGCTATCGAGGCGGTGGCGATCGTCTTCATGCTGGTGGCGGCGATGAATTTCGCTTCGCACTTCCTCGCGTGGCGGCGCCTCAGCGCGCGCCCCTATGCCCGCGACCCCGAGGCGGGGGCGATGCTGTTGGTGCTCGCGCTCGCCGTTTTTGCGGTCGCCGGCTACCTTTTTCTGACCGGGGTCTACGACGAATTCGGCACTGCCCTGCGCTACGCCGCGTTCAACGTGGTCTCGCTCGCCACGACGACCGGATACGCGAACACGGATTACGGGCGGTGGCCCGTCTTCGCGCCGCTGCTGATGCTGTTCCTCTCGTGCTTCGTCAGCTGCTCGGGCTCGACCGGCAGCGGCATCAAGATGATCCGGGCCCAGATCCTGTTCAGGCAGCTCCTGCGCGAGCTGCTGCGCACGATTCATCCGCGCATCTACAACCCGGTCAAGCTCTCCGAAATTCCCGTGAGCAACGCGACGGTATTCGCCGTGCTGGCCTACCTGTTCATGTATGTAACGAGCGTGGTCGTGCTCACGCTCTTGCTGACGGCGTCGGGGCTCGACGTCGTGTCGGGATTTTCGGCGGCAGTCGCCTCCCTTAACAACACCGGGCCGGGACTGGGCGAGGTCGGCCCGTCCGCCACCTATGCCGGCCTGACCGACACCCAGACCTGGATCTGCACCTTCGCCATGCTGCTGGGACGGCTGGAGCTCTTCACGCTGCTCGTCGTCCTTACCCCGGCGTTCTGGCGTAAATGACGCCGGTCGCGAAAGCGATCCAGCCCAGCACGAACATCGCTCCGCCAGCCGGCGTCACGGCGCCCAAGGCGCGCGGAGCGCCCAGCGCCAGCGCATACAGGCTCCCCGAGAAGAGCACGACCCCGGCAAAGAAGAGCCACCCGGCCGCCCTGATCCAGATTCCTTCGAGATGGAAGCCTGCGACCCCTACCGACAATAGAGCGAGCGCGTGCCATGCGTGGTATTGGACCGCGGTCTGCCACACGGCAAGCATCTCCGGCGCAAGTCGCGCCCTGAGCGCATGAGCGCCAAACGCGCCCAGGCCGACCGCGACCGCGGCGGCGAGCGCGCCGAGTGCCAGGAAGACCTTCAGGCCGGTTTCTTGGTGTTCTTCTTGGCGCGCTGCGGGCGTTTCCTGCCGTAGCTGCCCTTGTAGATCTTGCCGCGCCGCGTGCGTTTGTCGCCTTTACCCATGCGCGGATTATAGCGGGACGGTTTCCGCCTCGTAGGCGAGGTGCGGCGCCAGCCATTTCTCGGCCTCGGAGACCGGCATGCCGCTGCGGCGGGCGTAATCCTCCACCTGATCGCGGCCGACCTTGCCGACCGCGAAATACTGCGACTCGGGATGCGAGAGGTAAAAGCCGGAGACCGATGCCGCCGGCCACATGGCGAACGATTCGGTGAGCCGCATGCCGGCGTTGCGCTCGGCGTCGAGCAGGCGAAAGAGCGGCCCCTTTGGCCTGTGGTCGGGGCAGGCCGGGTAGCCGGGCGCGGGGCGGATGCCCCGGTAAGCCTCGGCGATGAGGTCGGCGCTGCCGAGGCGCTCTTCAGGCGCGTAGCCCCAGAACTCGCGCCGCACGCGCTCGTGCAGCCGCTCGGCGAAGGCCTCTGCCAGCCGATCCGCCAGCACCTTGAGCATGATGGCGTTGTAGTCGTCGTGGGCCGCCTCGAAATCCGCCACGCGCTGCTCGATGCCGCCGGCGCATACCGCGAAGGCGCCGATCCAGTCGGCGACGCCCGTCTCCTTCGGCGCGATGAAGTCCGCGAGGCAGAGGTTGGCGCGGCCGGTCGGCTTGTGGTTCTGCTGCCTGAGATTGTGCCAGGTCATGAGACGCTCGCTGCGCGCCGCGTCGCGGTAGATCTCGATGTCGTCCCCGTTTGCCCGCGCCGCGGGATACAGGGCGAATACTCCGTTCGCGACGACCCAGCCTTCGCGCACGATGCGCCCGAGCATTTCCTGGGCCTCGCCGAAGAGCTTGCGCGCGGCGTCGCCGACGAGCGGATCCTGCAAGATCTTCGGGTACGGTCCGGAAAGCTCCCAGGCCTGGAAGAACGGCGACCAGTCGATGTAGTCGACGAGCTCCGCGAGGGGATAGCTGCCCAGCGCCGTGACGCCCAGCGCGCGCGGCCGAGGCGGAACGTATTTGCTCCAGTCGGTCGGGTGACCCAGGCGCCGCGCCTCGGCGATCGCATGCAGCGGGCCCGGTCCCTTCTTCTCGCGGTGCTGGTCGCGGATTTTTTCGTAGTCCGCGCGGACTTCCGAGAGGAAGCGCGCGCGCGTCTCCGACAGCAGCGACTGCACCACCGGCACGCTGCGCGAAGCATCGGGCACGTACACCACCGGTCCGGAGTAGTTCGGCGCGATCTTGACCGCGGTGTGGGCGCGCGAGGTGGTGGCCCCGCCGATCAGCAACGGAAGCTTCAGCCCTGTGCGCTCCATTTCGCGGGCGACGTGGCTCATTTCCTCGAGCGAAGGCGTGATCAGCCCCGAAAGGCCGACGATGTCCGCCTTTTCGCGCGCCGCCGTCTCGAGGATGGTCTGCGCCGGCACCATGACCCCGAGGTTGACTACCTCGTAGTTATTGCACTGCAGGACCACGGCGACGATGTTCTTGCCGATGTCGTGCACGTCGCCTTTCACGGTCGCAATCACGACGCGGCCCTTGCTGCGTCCCGCTTCGCCGCTCTTCGCTTTCTCGGCTTCGATGAATGGAACGAGGTGCGCCACCGCCTGCTTCATGACCCGGGCCGATTTCACCACCTGCGGCAGGAACATCTTGCCGGCGCCGAAGAGGTCGCCCACCACGTTCATGCCGTCCATGAGCGGGCCCTCGATCACCCGGATCGGCTGGGGATACTTGAGGCGCGCCTCTTCGGTGTCGGCGACGACGTAGGTGGAGATGCCGTTGACGAGCGCATGCGAGAGGCGCTCCTCCACGCTGCCCGAGCGCCACGCCTCTCCGCCCACCGCCTCCTTCGCGCCGGCCTTGAAGCTCGCCGCGCGCTCGACCAGCCGCTCGGTCGCGTCAGGCCGCCGGTTGAAGATCACGTCTTCGGCCAGCTCGCGCAGCGCCGGGTCGAGCTTCTCGTAGACGCCGAGCTGGCCGGCGTTGACGATGCCCATCGTCATGCCGGCGCGGATCGCGTGGTACAGGAACGCGGTGTGCATCGCCTCGCGCACCGGGTCGTTGCCGCGGAACGAGAACGACAGGTTGGAGACGCCGCCAGAGACCTTGACGTGAGGCAGGTTCTGGCGGATCCAGCGCACGGCCTCGATGTAGTCCAGGCCGTAGGTGGCGTGCTCCTCCAGTCCGGTGGCCACGGCGAAGATGTTCGGGTCGAACACGATGTCTTCGGGCGGCATGCCCACCGCTTCCGTGAGCAGCCGGTAGGCGCGGGTGCACACCTCGGTGCGCCGCGCGAGCGTGTCGGCCTGGCCTTTCTCGTCGAACGCCATCACCACCACCGCCGCGCCGTACTTGAGCGCGAGGCGCGCCTGGCGCAGGAATTCGTCCTCGCCCTCCTTCATCGAGATCGAGTTGACGATCGGCTTGCCCTGCACGCACTTGAGACCGGCCTCGATCACGCTCCACTTCGAGCTGTCGATCATCACCGGCACGCGCGCGATGTCCGGCTCGGCGGCGACGAGATTGAGGAAGGTCGTCATCGCCTTCTCCGAATCGAGCATCGCCTCGTCCATGTTGACGTCGATGACCTGGGCGCCGTTCTCGACCTGCTGGCGCGCAACGGCGAGCGCGCCGGGATAGTCGCCGGCGAGCACCAGCCGTGCGAACGCCTTGGATCCCGTCACGTTGGTGCGTTCGCCCACGTTGACGAAAAGCGAGCGCTCGTCGACGTTCAGGGGCTCCATGCCGGCAAGGCGCAGCGCGTGAGAGCGCTTGACCGGGCTGCGCGGCGCGACTCCCCGGAGCACCTCCGCCAGCGCCCGGATATGCTCGGGCGTGGTGCCGCAGCAGCCGCCGGCGATGTTGAGCCAGCCGGCACGCGCCCATTCGCCGATCTGGCGCGACATCGACTCGGGCGTGTCCTCGTACTCGCCGAAGGCGTTCGGCAACCCGGCATTGGGATGGCAGCACACGCGTGTTTCGGCGATCCGCGCGAGCTCCTCGACGTACGGCCTCAGCTCGCGCGCCCCTAGGGCGCAGTTGAGGCCAATCGCCAGGGGGCGCGCATGACGCACCGAGTTGTAGAACGCTTCGGTGGTCTGTCCCGAGAGCGTGCGGCCCGACGCGTCGGTGATCGTGCCGGAGATCAGTACCGGCAGGCGCAGGCGGCGCAGGTCGAAGACGTTCTCGATCGCCACCAGCGCCGCCTTTGCATTGAGCGTATCGAAGATCGTCTCGACGAGCAGCAGGTCGACTGCGCCGTCGAGCAGGCCGTCGACCGCCTCCCCGTACGACACGACCAGCTGATCGAAATTGACCGCGCGGTAGCCGGGGTCATTCACGTCCGGTGACAGCGAGGCGGTCTTGTTCGTCGGGCCGAGAACCCCGGCGACGAAGCGCGCTTCGCCGGGGTGGCGCGCCTGCCAGTCCCGCACGGCGTCGCGCGCGAGGCGTGCAGCGGCCGTATTGAATTCGCGCGCCAAACCCTCCATGCCATAGTCGGCGAGCGCGATAGAAGTCGAGTTGAAGGTGTTGGTCTCGAGGATGTCCGCGCCCGCCTCGAGGTACTGCCAGTGGATGTCGCGCACCAGGCGTGGCTGGGTGAGCGACAGGAGGTCGTTGTTGCCGCGCAGCTCGCGCTCCCAGGCTTGGAAGCGCGCACCGCGGTAGTCCTCCTCGGCGAGGCGAGCGCCCTGGATCATGGTGCCCATCGCTCCGTCGAGCAGAACGATGCGCTTGGCCAGCAATTGCTCCAGCAGCATGCGGCTCCAAATAAAAAAGCCCGTTCAGCTTGTGCAGAAACGGGCTTCGATCGCGCGTCTCTTTAGCGGCATTTGTTGCGCGCCCGCAAGCTGAACAATCAAATCGGCGCGTGGTGCAGGAGTGGGATTCTGCCCATTGTGACGGCGCTGCGTCAATCGCCTGACCTATAATCCGCTGCGCCTATGAGGAGCCACAGCTGCGCATGAAGGGCGACGAGTTCAACTCCATCGTCAACGTTTTTCCGTGCCAGGTGCAGTGGGGCGACTGCGACCCCGCCGGCATCATCTTCTATCCGACCTATTTCCGCTGGATCGATGCCGCGAGCTGGGCGCTCTTCGACGCGGTCGGGTATGGTCCTAAGTGGATGCGGGCGCGCCACATGGCGATGCCGCTGGTGTCCGCGGAATGCCAGTTCCTGTTTCCCGCCGAGAACGGCGACCGCTGCGAAGTCCGCTCGCGGATCACCCGGTTCGGCGGCAAGTCGTTCGTGGTGGAGCACGACGTCGTGCGCAGCGACGGCACCACGCTCGCCAAGGGCAAAGAGACCCGCGTCTGGGGACGCCACGTGGACGGCCCGGGCACGCCGATGAAGGGCGAGGTGATTCCGGAGGAGCTCAAGCAGCGCTTCCGCGCGCAGTAGCCCAGTCGGCGAGCACGCGCTCGATGGCGCTGCCCGCGGCGCCGAACTGGCTTCGCGGCTCGAACAGTGCTTCCAGCTCGGCTTTCTCGAGGTGCTTCTTCACGTCGGCGTCGGCGCGCGCGACCTCGAGCAGATTGCGTCCCTCGCGCAGCGCCTGCGCGCAGAGCCGGTCGGCGGCCGCGCGCGACACGCGCAGCGCCACCGCTTCCGAGAATACGAGCCCGTTCATGCGCGCCAGGTTTGCAGCCATCGCTTCCGGGTCGACCTCGAGGCCTTCCAGGACCTCGCCCGTCGCCGCGAGCGCGCTTGCACAGGCACCGGTCAGTTCGCGCAGCGTGAGCCACTGCGATTGCCACTGCCCGAGACCGCGCTCGTGCTCGGGCGCAAGCTCGCCAAGCAGTGTCGCGGCGAGGCCCGGAGCGCGCGCCGCCGCCTCGAGCGCGAGCAGGCATCCGGCCGGGTTGCGCTTGTGCGGCATGCTCGAGGAGCCGCCCCGCCCGGCGAGCGCCGGCTCGGCCGCCTCGCCCACCTCGGGTTGCGAAAGCAGCGCAACATCGCGCGCGACTTTCGCCGCGAGCCCGGTCAGGATGGCGGCTTCGGCCCCGAGGCGGGCAAACGCGTCACGGGCGCTGTGCCAGGTGGGCGCGGTTTCGAGGCCGAGCTCCTCGCCGATGGCTTGCCGAATTTCCAGCCCTTTCTCTCTGAACGCGGCGAGGGTGCCTGCCGCGCCGCCGAACTGCAGCACGCAAGCTTCGCGCGAAGCGCTGCGAAAGCGCGGATAGGAACGCGCCACCGGCGCGAGCCACATCGCCGCCTTCCAGCCGAAGGGCACCGGCGCGGCGGGCTGCAGCAGCGTGCGCGCGAGCATCGGCGTATCCGCGTGCCGCTTTGCGAGCTTGGCGCTCGCATCTCCCAAAACCACGACCAAAGCGCAAATCCGCTCGCACGCCTCGCGCAGGCAGAGAGCCGCTGCGGTGTCCATGACGTCCTGGCTGGTGGCGCCGAAGTGGACATAGCGCGCCGCCTCGGAGGACACCGCCGAGACTTTCGCGGTGAGAACCCGGACGAAGGGGATCGCGAGTGCGCCGGCGATGCGCGCCTGCTTCGCCAGGAGCGGCACGTCGAAAGAGGCGTCGTCGCATACCTTGCCGATCGTCTCGGCATGCGAGGCGGAGAAGACGCCGTTGCGGGCGCTCGCCGCGGCAAGCGCGCCCTCGAAGCGAGCCATGGCGGCGAGATAGCGCTCGTCGGAAAGCGCTCGCGCGCACGGCTCGTCCGAAAAGATGAGCTCGAGACTCAGAAATCCCGCTATGCGTGCGCCTTGCGCTGCGGGTCGATCATCTTTTCCAGCTTGCCCAGCACGCGCATGCACGGGAGGACCTCGGCGAGGGTCGCGCTGGGCGCTCGCTTCTCCTTGATGGCGGCGATGAACTCGCGGTCCTCGAGCTCGATTCCGTCCATCGACACGTCCACCTTGGAGACGTCGATCTTGACGTCCTTCCCGTCGGAGAGGTCGTCGTAGAAGGCCTTGTAGGTGCCGTTGTCGCAGATGTAGCGGAAGAACGAACCGAGCGGGCCGTCGTTGTTGAAGGACAACGACAGGGTGAGGATCGCACCCGAGGGCACCTTGCACATGATGCTCATGTCCATGGCGATATTGAGCTGCGGGTGGATCGGCCCCTGCAGCGCGTAGCATTCGCTGATGGCCTCGCCGCATTGGTAGGCGAAGAGATCCACGGTGTGGGCGGCGTGGTGCCACAGCAGGTGATCGGTCCAGCTGCGCGGGTTGCCGGCGGCGTTGATGTTCTTGCGCCGGAAAAAGTAGGTCTGCACGTCCATCTGCTGGATCTTGAGCTCGCCCTTCTGGATGCGCTTGTGCACCCATTGGTGGCTCGGGTTGAAGCGCCTCACGTGGCCCGCCATGGCGGTGACGCCGGTCTCGCGGGCGATCTTCACGAGGTTCTCCGCGTCCTCGACGCTGTCGGTCACCGGGATCTCGACCAGCACGTGCTTGCCGGCGCGCATCACCTGCTCGGCCTGCTTGAAGTGCATCTTGGTCGGCGTCGCGAGGATCACCGCGTCGGCGCGCTTGATGCCTTCACCGAGGTCGTTACCCCAGTGGGATACGCCGTACTTCTTCGCCACCTGCTCGGTGCCGGCGGGGTTGCCGCCGATGAGGGAGGCGACTTCCGCACCGGGAATTCGCTTGAGCGCGTCCAGGTGCTTCTGGCCGAAGGCGCCCTGCCCGGCCACGCAGATCTTCATCGTCTTGCTCCTAGCGTCCTGCATTCTCGAAAATGATGTGGCCGAGCGCCGTATTCGACGCCGGCACGTGGTAGAAGCGGTGAACTTCCTTCACCCGGTCCTCGAGCGCGCCGCGCATGATCAGCCACATCACCATCTCGATGGCCTCGGAGCCGGCCTCGCGCAGGTATTCGAGATGGGAGATTTTCACCAGCGCTTGCGGATCCTTCGACAGGTTGTCGAGAAAGCGCGTATCGAACTCGCGGTTGATGAGACCGGCGCGCGGCCCCTGGAGCTGATGCGACATGCCGCCGGTGCCGAAGATCACCACACGCAGGTCTTCATCATAGGATTCGACCGCCTTGCGGATCGCTCTTCCCAGCATGTAACAGCGGTTTCCGGTCGGCACCGGGTAGATCACGACGTTGACCGCGAGCGGAATGACGGGGCATGGCCACTCCTTCGGCTGGCCGAACATCAGGGTGAGCGGCACGGTCAGGCCGTGATCGACTTCCATCTTGTTGACGATGGTGAGGTCGAACTCGTCGAGGATCACCGATTGCACGATATGCGAGGCGAGTGTCGGATGGCCTTTGACCGGCGGCACGGGGCGCGGCCCCCAGCCCTCGTCCGCGATCGGGAATTCCGCCGCGCAGCCCACCGCGAAAGTGGGAACGATCTCGAGGGAAAAGGCCGACATGTGATCGTTGTAGGCGACGATGCACACGTCCGGCTTCAGCTTGGCGATCCATTCCTTGGAGCGCTCGAAACCCTGGAAAACGGGGCGCCAGTAGGGGTCGCCCGTCTTGCCGTTGTCCCACGCCGCGCCCACCGCGGGTATGTGAGACGTCGCCAACCCCGCCACGATTCTAGCCACGGCGCTTCCACTCCGACTTGCTGCGGTTGCCTTCGATCGGGCGCCCGCCCTTGATCATCATCTGCGCGTACTCCTGCTGGGTCGAGCCCGTCATGATGGCGGCGATCTGCTGGAACGAGAGCCCGTCGGTCGCGGCGAGCTTGGCGGTGAAATAGATGTTGCCCCCCAGGGCAAGCATGCCGTTCCAATCGCGTTTGAGGATGACCTGCTTCTGCTCCTCCGTCATCGGCCACTTGTCGAGATAGGCTCGCTCGTTCGCCTTGAACGCGGCGCGGTTTTCGGGCTTCATCATGGACATGCAGAACATGTTGAGATGGTAGCCCTCGCGCGCGCGATCCGCGTCGAACACGGTCGTCCCGGGCAGGTCGTCGTATTCCTTGGGTAATGACATGGCTATTCCGCGTCGGGCTGCTTCGAGGGCTGTGCGCGATCGAACGCCTCGAGCCGCATGCAGGCGTCGAAGATGCGCATCAGCTTCGGATAAGGGGCAAGTTCGCTGTCGTAGCGCTTGGCGTTGAACACCTGCGGCACGAGGCAGCAGTCCGCCATTGTCGGCGCATCGCCGTGGCAGAACCTGCCGGAGCCACCGCCGTTGTCACTCCGGTTTAGGTCGGCCTCGAGCTTGGCGAATCCATCGGCGATCCAGTGGCGGTACCAGGCGTTAACCTGGTCTTCGTTCTGGCCGAGCGCGCGCTTGAGGTGCTGCAGCGTGCGCAAGTTATTCAGTGGGTGGATCTCGCACGCGACCAGCAGGGAAAGGCTGCGCACGCGCGCGCGTCCTGCAGCGTCCGCCGGGAGCAGGCGCGGCCCGGGTCGCGTCTCGTCGAGGTATTCGATGATGGCGAGCGATTGCGACAGCGCGCGCTCACCGTCGACCAGCGTTGGCAGCAGCGCCTGCGGATCGACTCCGGCGTATTCCGGCCTGCGGTGCTCGCCCCTGGGAAGATGGACGAACACCGGTTCGTAGGCCAGGCCTTTCAGGTTCAGCGCGATCCGGACACGGAATGCGGCTGAGCTCCGAAAGTAGGTGTAGAGCTTCACAAAGCAGGCGCGATCTTCACCTTGAGCTCGCCTACGCCGTCGATTCCGGCGAGCAGCTCGTCGCCCGGCTTCACCGGTCCGACCCCGGCCGGCGTTCCCGTGAAGATCAAGTCACCGGGCTCGAGCGTGTAGTGCTCGGAGAGGTAAGCGATCTGCTCGGGAACCGACCAGATCATGTCGGAAAGATCGGCCTTCTGCCGCTGCTTGCCGTTCACGTTCAACCAGATCGAGCCCTTGGAAGGATGACCGATCTTGGACGCGGGCACGAGCTCGCTGCAGGGCGCCGACTCGTCGAAATTCTTGCCGAAGTCCCATGGCCGGCCGTGGTCCTTGCCCCACTGCTGCAGGTCGCGGCGGGTCATGTCGAAGCCCACGCCGTATCCGTAGATGTAGTCGTTCGCGCGTTTGGCGTCGATTCGGCGCCCGCCTTTCGCGAGGGCGACGACGAGCTCGGTCTCGTAGTGGTAATTCGAGGTCTTCGCGGGATAGTGGACCGTGCCGCCCCTCGGGATCAGCGCAAACTCGGTCTTTATGAAGAAGAACGGCTGCTCACGTCCGTCGCCGCCCATCTCCTTCTGGTGCTCGGCGTAGTTGCGTCCAACGCAGAAGATGCGCCGCACGGGAAAGGTATCGGCAGACCCCGCAACCGGCAGCGCCGGCGGGGTCCAAAGCGGGATGACGTGAGCCATGGGGGTGCCTCGAAAAAAGGAACCCCGGATTTTAGTCCTTGCCCGAGAGCTCGCGCGCCAGGATTTCGCGCAGCTTGAAGCGTTGCACTTTGCCGGTTGCGGTTCGCGGCAGCTCGTCGATCGCGCGCACCCATTTCGGACGCTTGTGTCGCGGCAGCAGGCGCTCGCACGCTTCCTGCGCGGCGCGCGCGGCTGCGGCGGGATCGGCGCTCGCGGTCACAAAAAGCGCGAGTCGCTCCAGCCCGTCGGCATCGGCCACCGGCACGCACGCCGCCTCGGCCACGGCGGCCTGCTGCGCTGCGAGCGCCTCGAGCTCGCCGGGCTGCACCCACTGACCGGCGATCTTTAGGAGCTCGTCGGATCGGCCCTGGTGAAGGTAGTAGCCCTCGGCGTCGCGCATGAAGAGATCGCGACTGCAGAACCAGCCGTCGCGAAACTGCGCTTCGGTGTCGCGCGGCAGGTTGGCGTAACCGCTGGCCTGTGCCGGATGCCGGATCCACAGCACGCCCGGCTCGCCGGCGGCGGCCGGACGGCCGCTCGAGTCGCGCAGATCGACCTGCACACCCGCGAACGGCACGCCGGTGCGCACGCCGTCCGAGGTGCCGGGCGGCGTCATCATGCAGGCGCAAAACGTTTCCGACATGCCGTACAGGTTGAGCAGCTCGCCGCCGAGCGTCTTCCTCCACTGCTCGACCAGCTGCCGCGAAAGGCGCTCGCCGGCGGCGACGAAGCGGCGCACCGCCGTAAACGGCGCGAGACGCTCCGCAGGCTCGGCGAGAAGGCGCCGGAAGACCGTAGGCACGCTGAAGAACGCGGCCGGCCGGTGACGCTCGACGAGCTCGATGATGGCGTCCACGTCCGGCCAGCCGGGATGGAGGACCGCGGTTGCGCCGAGCGCGAGCGGCGCAAGCAGCCCGTGCTCGAGGCCATAGGCGAAGAAGAACTTCGACGTGCTCAACACGCGGTCGTCTGCGCCGACCCCTATGCAGCGGAACGCGAGGCCGAGCGAGGCGAAGCTGCGGTGGGCATGTACGATGCCTTTTGGCCGGCCGGTGGTGCCCGAGGAATAAAGCATGAAGGCGGGCGCTTCGGGCGCGGCTTCGAACGCTGCGCCGCCGCCAGCGCGCGCCGCATGGTCCGTAAAGGTCGAAGCGGCAATCTGCTTCACGCCGGCGAAGCCGCGCTGCATGAACTCCTCCCCGACGACAGCGAGCCGCGCCCCGCTGTCCGCGGCTGCATACTCGCGCTCACCGTCGGACAGCTTGTCGTTCAGTGCGACCGCGACGGCACCGGTCCGGATGGCGCCGAGCCAGGCGGCAACGAACTCGGGCGTGTCGCGCATGAGAAAGAGCACGCGGTCCGCGGGGCGCACGCCGAGCGCCGCGAACGCTGCGGCGGCGTGCGCGACACGCGCCGCGAGCTCGGCGTAAGTCAGGGTTTCCTCGCCGCAGGTCAGCGCGGGGCGGCCGCCGTGGCGCGCCAGCGCTTCCTCGCCGAGCAGGAGCTCCGCGGCATTCATTCCAGAAGGCGCACTGTGGCGTCGCTGCGCGGTTCGCTGCGGCAGGCGAGAATGACGCCCATGGCGCGCTCATGCGCGCTCAGCGCGTGCGCCGAGCGCTCGAGCTCCACCACCTCGCCGCTCACGAGCTCGCACTTGCAGGTGCCGCAGTTGCCCGTCTGGCAGGAAAACGGAAACGGCACGCCGGCGCGCAGCAACGAGGCAAGGATCGTATCGCCGGCCTGGACCGGAATGCGGCGCGCGTCGCCCTCGAGGGTTATTTGCATGGGCCTGCCCTGGCGGCTACGATGGTAGCAATTGTTCGGAGACCCAACAAAGCGGGCGTCCGGTAGATGGCGCGCGGCGGGCTGAAGCCCGGCATCCTGCCAGGCCTGCTCGGCTACCGGCTGCGCGTCGCGCAGCAGGCGCTGTTCCGGGACTTCCAGGTCACGGTCGCCGAGCTCTCTCCGGGAAGAGTCGGCATCCTGCTCCTCGTCGAGGCCAATCCCGGCGTGACGCAGAGCCGCCTAGCCCAGGCGGTCTCGCTCGAGCGCTCGACCATGGTAGGGGTGCTTCACCTCCTCGAGGGACGCGGCCTGGTCGAACGCAGGCGCGGGACGGACCGCCGCACGAACGGCCTGTGGCTCACCGCGGCGGGTCGGGTCCTCGTCGGCAAGCTCAAGCGCCGCATCCAGCTGCACGAGCGCCGCGTGTCGTCGCGGCTCACTCCGGCCGAAAGGGAGCAGCTTCTCGGGCTCCTCGAGAAGCTCGTGGGGTAAAGGAAAGGGGCGCCGGAGCGCCCCTTTCGCCTGCCACTTCAACAACGGGTTGTTACATGCGATAGGCAGCCTCGCCGTGCGCCGCGGTGTCGAGGCCTTCGCGCTCGTCCTCTTCGCTCACGCGCAGGCCGATCGTAAGGTCGACCACCTTGTAGGCGATGAATGCCACGACGGCGGACCAGATCAAGGTCACGCCGACGGCCTTGGCTTGCACGAAGAGCTGCTGTGCGATCGAGGTGTAGCCGACCTTCGCGGTAACCCAGTCGGTGACGAAGCCGGGTCCGCCCAGATCCGGCGAATTGAACACGCCGGTGAGCAACGCACCGAAGATCCCGCCCACCGCGTGCACGCCGAAGACGTCCAGCGAGTCGTCCGCGCCGAGGAGCTTCTTCAGGCCGCTCACGCCCCACAGGCAAACCAGTCCAACTCCCAGGCCGATGACGAAAGCACCCGGAATGCCGACGTTGCCGGCAGCAGGCGTAATCGCGACCAGGCCGGCGACGGCCCCGGAGGCTGCGCCGAGCATCGAGGGCTTGCCCTTGAACAGCGCTTCGCCCAGCGTCCACGACAGGACCGCGCACGCAGTGGCGAGGTAGGTGTTCATGAACGCGAGGCCGGCGGTGCCATTCGCCTCGAGGGCCGAGCCGGCGTTGAAGCCGAACCAGCCGGTCCAGAGCAGTGCAGCGCCGATCATGGTGAGCGTCAGGTTGTGCGGCGGCATCGCTTCCTTGCCATAGCCGATGCGCTTGCCGATGAGATACGCGCCCACCAGGCCGGCGATGCCGGAGTTGATGTGCACGACCGTGCCGCCCGCAAAGTCGAGGGCGCCCATCTGCCACAGCCAGCCGGCCTTGCTGTCCATCTCGGCGGCCACCTTGGCGCTGGTGTAGGCGTCCGGGCCCATCCAGAACCACACCATGTGCGCGATCGGCGCATAGCTGAAGGTGAACCAGATCACGATGAACGCCAGGATCGCCGAGAACTTCGCGCGCTCCGCGAGGGCGCCGAGAATCAGGCAGCAGGTGATCGCGGCGAAGGTGGCCTGGAACGCGACGTAGACTAACTCGGGCAGCACCACTCCCTTACTGAAGGTCGCGGCGTTGGCGAATTCGCCCTTTGCCGAATCGAACGTGCCCTTGAGGAACAGTCGATCGAAGCCGCCGAAGAAGGCGTTGCCCTCGGTGAACGCCAGGCTGTAGCCATAGATGCACCACAGCACCGTCACCAGCGAGAACACCATGAACACCTGCATCAGCATCGACAGCGCGTTCTTCGAGCGCACCATGCCGCCGTAGAACAGCGCGAGCGCGGGCACGCTCATCATCAGCACCAGTGCCGTGGAAGTCAGCATCCACGCCACATCGCCCTTGTTCGGCGTCGGCGCAGGCGCGGCCGCCGCCGCAGCGGGCTTCGCCTCCTCCTTCTTCGCATCAGCGGCCGCCGCCGGCTTGTCCGCGGCCTTGTCCTGCGCCAGCACTGCCCCCGTAAAGGCCACGCACACCGCCATGGCCACCCATGTAAACAGTTTCTTCATCGCATTCTCCTCAGAGCGCCGCCGCATCGGTCTCGCCGGTGCGGATGCGGATGACTTTTTCGAGCGACATGACGAAGATCTTGCCGTCGCCGATCTTGCCGGTATTGGCCGATTTCTCGATCGCCTCGATCACCTGCTCGAGCATCTCGTTCTTGATCGCGGCCTCGACCTTCACTTTCGGCAGGAAATCGACCACGTACTCCGCGCCGCGGTAGAGCTCCGTGTGGCCCTTCTGCCGGCCGAAGCCCTTCACCTCCGTCACGGTGATTCCCTGCACGCCGATCGACGAGAGCGCCTCGCGCACCTCGTCGAGCTTGAACGGCTTGATGATTGCGGTAACGAGTTTCATAGACCTCCCGCGGTTAGAAAGTCTTGCTGACGGAAAGTACGACCGTACTCTTGCCGGCGTTCTTGGTCTCCGTGCCGCTGGTGTTCAAGAAGCAGTAAAACTGGCCGGAGCCGCAATCGCCCTTCGCATTGGTATCGACGTAAGTCGCTCCCAGCACCCAGCCGCTGAGGTCCTTCGTCACGCCGAGCTTCCAGTCGGTATAACTGCCGTCGTTGACGTCCTTCAGATTGAGGTGTCCGATGTGGCCGACCACGCCCCACCCGCTCCCGAGGTCGTAGTTTCCGCTGAGGTCGAGGTAGTACGTGTTCTTGGTGCCCGGCACGGCGAAGTAATCGTCGATCGAGTCGAAGAACTTGAGCGACAGGAACTTCCAGGTGCCGCCGATGTAGATCTCTTTGTTGTCGACCTTGCCGCTGGCGACTGCACCCGTGCGGTTGTTCGTCGGGGCACCCACGAGGCCCGGGGCTGAGTCGGTTCCCGGGTAGTAGTAGTAGATGAAACCGACGTCGAGTCCGAGATCGCCGAACGCTTTCTTCCATCCACCGTAGAAATCCATTTCGATATTGCCGCCCGGAAACCCGGCACCCTGGCTCACGTTCGAGTTCCAGTTCCCCAAGTACAGACCGTTTTGCGCGTTGGCATAGTCGATGCCGCCTTGAATCGCCGGCTTCTCGAATGTTTGCGTGATGCCGCGGAACCGGTAGTCGCTTACGATCGAAATGTTGCCGGTGACCGCCGGCGTCGGCGCCGGGGCTGGCGTCTGAGCAGCCACGAGCGTCGGCACGGCGAACGCGGCAGCTACGGCGGCTGAAAGTACTGACTTGCGCATCGGATCTCCCTAGAGATTGTGGTGGGGGTATGGAATGACCCCCGAGGCTTAGCATCTCCTGTGCCAAATAATTTCCTGTTGAACAACAACGGCTTGGAATGGAACAAGGCGATCCGCGCACTTAACTGGTGCACGCGCGCATGCGCCGCGCTCGACTTCGGTGCGGTAGCCTGTCTCCCATGATCGACAAGCGATTTTTCGACGAGCTGAACGAGCGCATCGGTGAGGCGTTCCGCAATTCGCCGGCGCAGGACATCGAGAAGAACCTGAAGGCGATGCTCGCTTCGGGGTTCGCGCGGCTCGACCTGGTGCTGCGCGAGGACTTTGAGGTTCAGCAGAAGCTTCTCGAGCGCGCGCAGCAGAAGCTCGCCGAGCTGGAAGCGCGCATTACCGAACTCGAAGGTAAACGCGACAAGGCCTGAGGCGTTTCTCCCCCGGGGGGAACGCGATGTCGGTCGCAACAGTGGCGAGCCGGGCGCTCGCCGGAATCGAGGCGCCCGAGGTGGCCGTGGAGGTGCACCTGGGGCCCGGACTGCCCGCATTCCACATCGTCGGGCTGCCCGACACCGAGGTGCGCGAGGCGCGAGACCGCGTGCGCGCGGCGCTGAACCATGCCCGCTTCGAGTTTCCCGCGCGGCGCATCACGGTCAACCTCGCACCCGCCGAGCTGCCGAAGGACTCGAGCCGCTTCGATTTGCCGATCGCGCTCGGCATCCTCGCGGCGAGCGGCCAGCTCGCGCCCGAGGCGCTGGGCGAGCTCGAATTCGCCGGCGAGCTGTCCCTGACCGGCGAGTTGCGCGCGGTGCGCGGTGCGCTCGCGATGGCGCTCTCGGCGCGCGCCGCAGGACGCGCGTTTGTCCTGCCGGAAGGCAATGCGCCGCAGGCGGCGCTGGCGGAAGGCGCGCGCATCCTGCCGGCGCGCACGCTGCTGGAAGTAGTGGCCCACATCGCCGGCGAGGCGCCGCTTGCCGAGTTTTCCCATTCGATTCCGATTCAGGCTAATTCCTACGGGGACTTCAGCGACGTGAAAGGCCAGCACCAGGTAAAGCGTGCGCTGGAGGTCGCAGCGGCCGGCGCGCACAGCGTGCTGATGCTCGGGCCGCCGGGGACCGGCAAGTCCATGCTCGCGGCCCGCTTTCCAGGCATCCTGCCGGCGTTATCCGATACCGAGGCGCTCGAAGTCGCCGCGATCCATTCGGTGTCGAGCGCCGGCTTCGAAGCCGGGCGCTGGGGCGAGCGGCCGTTTCGCGCGCCGCACCACAGCGCCTCGGGGCCGTCGCTGGTCGGCGGCGGCAACCTGCCGCGCCCAGGGGAAATCTCGCTCGCGCATCACGGCGTGCTCTTCCTGGACGAGCTGCCCGAGTTCGACCGCGACGTGCTCGAGGCGCTGCGCGAGCCGCTCGAGACCGGCCGGATCTCCATCTCGCGCGCTGCGCGCCAGGCGCTCTTTCCGGCGCGCTTCCAGCTGATCGCGGCCATGAACCCCTGCCCCTGTGGTCACTGCGGCGACCGCAGCGGCCGCTGCCGCTGCACGCCCGAGCGCATCGCACGCTACCGCGGGCGCATCTCCGGGCCGCTCGCCGATCGCATCGACCTCAAGCTCGAGGTTCCCGCGCCGCGCGAGGCTGAGCTCGTCGCCCCGGTTGCAGGAGAATCCTCGGAAACCATCCGTGAACGGGTCGAACGGGCCCGGGTAGTCCAAGTCTCGCGACAAGGCGTTCCAAACGCGCTCCTCGGGACCAAGGACATCGACCGTTACTGCGAGACCGATCGGGAGGGCGACCAGCTGCTGCGACACGCGCTCGCGCGCCTGCTTCTCTCCGCGCGCGGCTACCATCGCGTGCTGCGCGTTGCTCGCACCATCGCCGATTTGGCCGGGAAAGGCGCTGTCACCGCCGAGCACGTCGCGGAGGCGATACAGTATCGGCGTCTGGACGCCAGCTTCTAGCCTCCTTCGATGTCCACCTACGCGATCGGCGACGTACAGGGCTGCTTTGACGAGCTCCAGGAGCTCCTGAAGGCATTCAAATTCCAGAAGAAAGCGGACCGGTTGTGGCTCGTCGGCGACCTGGTCAATCGCGGCCCGAAATCCCTCGAAGTGCTGCGCTTCGTGCGGGACCTGGGAGACCGCGCGGTCACCGTGCTGGGAAACCACGACCTGCACCTCGTCTCGGAGCACGAGGGCTTTGACACGGCGCGCAAGGGGGACACGTTCGACGACGTCCTGAACGCGCCGGACCGAAACGAGCTCGTCGACTGGCTGCGAGCGCGGCCGATGATGCACGCGAGGGACGGTTGGGTCATGGTGCACGCCGGCCTGCTGCCGCAATGGCCGGTGAAAAAGGCTCTTGCGCTAGCGGAGGAGCTGGAGAGTGCCCTCAGGGGCAAGGACTACAGGAAGTTCCTGAAAAACATGTACGGCAGCAAGCCGGACGAATGGAGCGACGCGCTCGAAAGCTGGGACCGGCTGCGCGTGATCGTGAACGTAATGACTCGCATGCGCTTCTGCACGTCGCGGGGCAGGATGGATTTCAAGTCCAAGGGCAAGACGCCGCCGGCGGGTTACGTGCCGTGGTACGAGCTGAGGAAGGACAAGGAAGCCATCGTGTGCGGCCATTGGTCGGCGCAGGGACTCAAGCTCACGCAGAAGATGGCTGCCCTCGATAGCGGCTGCGTGTGGGGTGGAACGTTGAGCGCGATGAGGCTCGAGGATCGGGCCCTTTTTCAAGTACCCTGCGCGGGTTACCAGGAAGCGGGAGGCGAATGATGGCGGACTGTGTGTTTTGCAAGATCGTTGCGAAGCAGATCCCGGCCACGGTGGTGCACGAGGACGAGCACACGCTTGCGTTCATGGATATCGGCCAGGTCAACCCGGGGCATGTGCTGGTGGCGGTGAAAAAGCACGCAGAGAACATCTTCGCGTTGGACGATGCGCAGGCCGCGGCGGTGTTTCGAGCCGCGGCCACGGTGGCGCGCGCGATCCGCGGCGCGTTCGAGCCGCCGGGTCTCTCGGTGTATCAGGCGAACGGCGCCGCCGCGGGCCAGACGGTGATGCACTTGCATATCCACCTCGTGCCGCGCCACGACGGCGACGGCATGGCGCTTGCCTGGCCGGTGAAGAACCCACCGCGGGAGAGGCTCACCGAGTACGCCGACAAGATCAGGGCGAGACTCGGCTAGCCTCCGGCTACAGCTTCACCCCTTCCACGGTGAGTATCCGAATGCGCGCTTGAAGCGCGCTTCGATCTCCTCGCGAGCGGGCGCGTGGTTTTGGCCGCCGCGGTGGGCGATCTTGATCGCGCCCATGACCGAGCCGAGTCGGCCCGTGGTCGGCCAATCCAGGCCGCGCGCGATTCCATAGAGCAGGCCGGCGCGGTACGCATCGCCGCAGCCCGTGGGATCGACGACCTGGTCCGCTTCGACGGGGTCGATCTGGTGGCGTTGGCCGGCGGCGAGGATGGTCGAGCCTTCTGCGCCGCGCGTGTAGACGAGCGCCTTCACCTCGCGCGAAATGTCGTCGAGGCTGCGGCCGGTTTTTTCCTGGAGAAGCTTGCCCTCGTAGTCGTTCACGGCGACGTAGTCGGCCAGGCGTATGAACTCGCCGAGCTCTTCGCCGGAGAACATCGGCAGGCCCTGTCCCGGGTCGAACAGGAACGGAATGCGCTGCTCCGCGCATTGCCGCGCGTGCTCGACCATGCCGAGCTTGCCGTCGGGGCCGATGATGGCGAGCCCCGCTCCCAGCGCGGCGCCGATGCGATTCTCGTGCGAGAAGTTCATCGCGCCCGGGTGGAAGTTCGTGATCTGGTTGTTGTCGAGATCGGTGGTGATGAACCCCTGCGCGGTGAACTGGCCCGGGATGCGCTTCAGGTGCGCGCTGCTCAGCCCGAGCGACTTGAACCTCGAGACATACGGCTCGATGTCCTCGCCGACCGTCGCCATGACGATCGGATCCTCGCCCAGCAGCCGCAGGTTGTAGCCGATGTTGCCCGCGGTGCCGCCGTACTCGCGGCGCATCTCCGGCGTGAGGAAGCAGACGTTTAGGATGTGCAGCTGGTCCGCGAGCAGATGGTTGCGGAAGCGGTCCGGGAACACCATGATGGTGTCGTAGGCGATCGAGCCGGTGACGAGAATTTTCATGAGGGGTAGAACAATACAAGCTCGTACCCGGTGGCGCGAGTGCGGCTCGCGTCGAAGTGCACCGTGAGCGACGCCTCGCCCCCGGCCTCGATGCCGCGCGCGGCGGCCGCCGGATCGAGATAGTCGCGCGGCAGGATCGCACGCGTGACGAGGTCGCGGTTCGCGTCGTCGGTGAGCGTGAGCTGGAGCGCGGGGTACTCCTGGGTGAACGGAGCGCGGTTGCGGATCACGGCGTTGAGGACGATCACGCCTTCGCGCAGCGGATCGGGCCGCACCTCGTAGGATTCGATGCTGAGGAGCTTCACTTGACGCGGCAGTCGCATCTCGCACGCGAGCAATCGGCACACCTGCTCGAGCGCACCGCGCGTCGCCGGCATGCCGGCGGCGATCTCGCTGCGGAAGTAAAGCAGCGCCTGCGCGACAAGAACCAGCGCCGCGAGCACGGCGAGCCATGGCCACGGGCCGCGCCGCGGCGCAGGCGGCTCCGCCAGGAATTCAGGCAGCGGCTCGTCCGCAGGTGACGCCGGAGCAGCCTGCGTCGGCCTGGGTGCCTGCGAGGCGCCGACCAGCGCGGCAATGCCGTCGAACACGGTGCTGCACTTGCCGCAGCGCACCTGGCCGCTGCGCGCTCCGAGTTGTGCCGGCAGGACGCGGAAAGCGGTGGCGCACTTCGGGCAGCGCGTGACCAGACTCATCGCCGAGATCCGACGAGAAGCGCCCAGCCGTCGAGGAGCGAGTCGATCCTCATGTCGAGCCACGCGGCGTAAGCTGCGCCCACCTCGGCCGCCTGAGACTCCAGGATGCCGGCGAGCGCGAGCTTCCCGCCCGGCGCGGTACGCGCGGCGAGCACCGGCGCGAGCAGGATCAGGGGCTGGGCAAGAATATTGGAGACCACGATTTCGTAGGCGCCGGGGCGCAGCCCTTCCGGCAGCGCCGGCCGCAGCTCGACGCCGTTGAACTGCGCATTGTCCCGGGCCGTGGCGAGCGCCTGGTCGTCGACGTCGACGCCGTCGACGCTCCCCGCGCCGAGCTTCGCCGCGGCGATCGCCAATATACCCGAGCCGCAGCCGTAGTCGAGAACGGTTTCCCCGCCGCGGATCGTTCGCTCGAGAAAGCGCAGCACGAGCTGCGTCGTCGGATGCGTGCCGGTGCCGAAAGCGAGACCGGGATCCAGGCGCACCGCCACGCGATCGGCCGGCGGCTGGCACCAGCTCGGCCCGATCCACAGCCGCTCGCCGATCTCGACCGGCTCGAATTGCGCCTGGGTCTTGCGCACCCAGTCCTCGTCCGCGATTTCGGCCGAGCCATACGGGGGCGTGGCGGGCAGCCCTGCGGAGCTCGCGGCCGCGCGCAGGCACGCGTCCGGGTCGAGCCGCAGGTCGAGGAGCGCGCAAAGGGTGGCGCGAGGAGCATCGGGTTTGTCGATCGAGACCGACTGCGCGCCCGCTTCGAGCAGCGCCTCGCTCATGGCCTCGGCGGCGCCCGCCTCGACCTGCAGCGTGAGCGCTCGCCAGGGCATTACTTCTTCTTCTTCTGTTCCTGGGCGAGCTTCTGCTCGAGATAGTGGATCGACACGCCTCCCTTCATGAAGCGCGCATCGTTGAGGAGCTCGCGGTGCAGCGGAATGTTGGTCAGGATTCCTTCGACCACCATCTCCGAGAGGGCGATGCGCATGCGGCTCATCGCCTGCTCGCGGCTCGCGCCGTACGCGATCACCTTGCCGACCATCGAATCGTAGTTGGGGGGCACCGTGTAGCCCTGGTAGACGTGCGAGTCGACACGGATCCCCGGGCCGCCGGGCGGGTGATACGACGTGATCTTCCCCGGCGAAGGCGTGAAGCGATACGGGTCCTCGGCATTGATGCGGCATTCGAGGGCGTGGCCGCGCAGAGTGATGTCCTTCTGCCGCAAGCGCAGTTTTTCGCCGGCGGCGACGTGAATCTGCTCCTGCACCAGGTCGACGCCGGTGATCATCTCGGTCACCGGGTGCTCGACCTGGATGCGCGTGTTCATCTCGATGAAGAAGAATTCGCCGCCCTCGTACAGGAACTCGAAGGTGCCGGCGCCCCGGTAACCGATCCGCCGGCACGCTTCCACGCAGCGCTCGCCCACCTTGTCCCGCAGCTTCACCGGTAGATCGGGGGCGGGTGCCTCCTCCATGATCTTCTGGTGGCGGCGCTGCAGGGAGCAGTCGCGTTCGCCAAGGTAAACCGCATTCTTGTGCGCGTCGGCGAGCACCTGGATTTCGATGTGGCGGGGCTGCTCGAGATAGCGCTCCAGGTACACCGTGGGGTTGGCGAAGGCGGCCTGCGCCTCGGTTCGTGTCATGTTGACCGCGTTAAGCAGAGCCGCTTCCGTGTGCACGACACGCATGCCGCGCCCCCCGCCGCCGCCGGCCGCCTTGATGATCACCGGATAGCCGACCTTGCGCGCCACCCGAACGGTTTCCTTGGGGTCGTCGGGCAGCGCGCCTTCCGAGCCGGGGACCGTGGGCACGCCGGCCTTGGTCATTGCCTGCTTCGCGCTGACTTTGTCGCCCATCAGCCGGATGTTCTCCGGCCTGGGACCGATGAAAACGAAGCCGGAGCGCTCTACTTTCTCGGCGAAATCGGCGTTCTCCGACAGGAAGCCGTACCCTGGATGGATCGCCTCGGCGTCGGTGACCTCGGCGGCGCTGATGATCGCGGGAATGTTCAGATAGCTCGCTGCCGCGGGCGCAGGGCCGATGCACACCGACTCGTCGGCGAGCTTCACGTACTTCGCCTCGGTGTCGGCCTCGGAATGGACCACCACCGTGCGGATCCCGAGCTCGCGGCAGGCGCGCTGGATCCGAAGGGCGATCTCGCCCCGGTTGGCGATCAGAATCTTTTCGAACATTTAGCCCAGGATGAAGAGGGGCTGGCCGTATTCCACCGGCTGCCCGTTCTCGACGAGGATCGCCTTCACCACTCCGCCGGCGTCGGCCTCGATCTCGTTCATCAGCTTCATCGCTTCGATGATGCAAATCGTGTCGCCTTCCTTCACCACCTGGCCCACTTCGACGAAGGCCTTCGCATCCGGGGATGGCGAGCGATAGAACGTCCCGACCATCGGCGCCTTGACGACGTGGCCCTCCTGTCCGGCTGGCGCTTCGGCCGCCGGAGCTGGTGCCGCAGCTGCGGGCGCGCGCGGCTCGGCGGCGGCCACGACTTGGACGGGCGCGGCGGCGGAAACGCTCACATGGCCGCCCTTCACGATCTTGACCTTCTCTTCGCCCTCGGTGATCTCCAGCTCGGCGATGCCGGACTCCTGGACGAGGTCGATCAGCTTCTTGAGCTTGCGGAGGTCCATGCTTCCAGCGGTTAGTCGTGGTTTTTCGGTGTTTTCGCCGCAGAACGCAGCATCTTATCGCAACAATGCCGCCAAGTCGGCGCGCAGTCCCTCGGCCGAGTACGCGCCGAGCCTCCGGCGCCGCAGGCGGCCCGCTCCGTCCAGTGTGACGCTGAACGGGAGCATCCCTGCCCGGTTTCCAAGCGCGTCCATAAGGCGAATGGCCGAGCCTTCGGCGACCAGCACGGTGTAGCCGATCTCGACGGTTTTGAGGTATTTATGGACGTTGGCTGCATTATCGATCGCGATACCGACAACTTGAAAGCCGATCGAAGCATTATCTCGTGCCGCCGAGTCCAAAAGCGGGATCTCTTCGCGGCAGGGGGCACACCAACTCGCCCAGAAGTTGCACAAAAGGGGCTTTCCCCGCCACTCGGACAGTTTGCGCCTGCGGCCGGACAGGTCGGGAAAGCTCGCGGCCATAAGCTCCGCTGCCCCGGACTGGCTACGCAGCGCCAGCACCCCGGCGGTTGCCCCGGCCGCGACGGTCGCCACCGCTGCGGCGCCAAGCACGACTTTACGGCGAGCGGGAGTCATCGCGAAGAAGCGCGCCGACTTCGGCGATGCCGGCGCGGTCCATGACGCGGCCGGCCTGCGAGCTCTTGAGCGCTATACGTTCGTCGCGTGGATCGAAGATCGAGAGCCGCAACGGGGCCCCCTGCCAAGCCAGCACCAGAACGCTTACGGCACGCGCCCGGTCTCCGGCGTAGCGCCTGGTTTCATGCGTCGTATATGGGATATTGCGATCCAGCAGGAAGATCTCGACTTCCTTGACGCTGTCCGGAAAGAGCTGCAGCTCGATCTCGGCGTAGGGACCGGCGATGCCCTTCAGCACCGGGCCGGTCAGGTAAGGGCTGAAGCGCTCGAGGGCGCGCATGGCGTCCAACGCAATCTCGCGCAGCTCGACAACGCGCTGAGGATGTTCGTCCGCCTGATAGAGCGCCAAATAAGCGCGCAATTGCGCCTCGATCTCGTCGTTGCCGGGCAGCGCCTGCGACTCCTCGACGCCGAGCTGCTTCGCCGCCTTTCGCTTGGCCAAGGCGAAATCGTCGATGCCGTCTTCGGCCATGAGCCGCGCCGCGGCAGCGGCAATCCGGGCGCGGGTACTGGTCTGCTTGCTGATTCTGCGGGTCACGCGGCTGCCCTCCGACCCGAATATAGCCCAGGGGCCTCGCATAGAATCCCGCACCTGCTTCCGGATCGCGTCGAATGAACGCCCACCTCCACATCCTCGGAATCTGCGGCACCTTCATGGGCGGCATCGCCGCCATCGCCAAGACGGCCGGGTACCGCGTGACCGGCTGCGACGCCAACGTCTATCCGCCGATGAGCGATCAGCTGCGCGCCCTCGGCATCGAACTCACGGAGGGGTTCGACGAAACCCAGCTCAAGCTGCGCCCTGATGTATGGCTGATCGGTAACGTCGTAACGCGCGGCAATCCGCTCATGGAAGCGATTCTCGATCGCGGCGACCGCTATGTTTCCGGGCCCCAGTGGTTGGCGGAGAACGTTCTGGCTGGAAAGCATGTGCTCGCTATCGCGGGTACGCACGGCAAGACCACCGTTTCCGCCATGCTTGCATGGGTGCTCGAGCGGGCTGGACGCGAGCCTGGCTTTCTCATCGGCGGGGTGCCCATGGATTTCCCCGTGTCGGCGCGCCATACCCAGTCGCCGCTGTTCGTGATCGAAGCCGACGAATACGACACCGCCTTCTTCGACAAACGCTCCAAGTTTGTCCACTACCGACCGCGAACGGCCGTGCTGAACAATTTGGAGTTCGATCATGCCGATATCTTCGACGATCTTGCGGCGATCGAGCGTCAATTCCACCATTTAGTGCGTACTGTGCCGCGTTCTGGGCGGTTGGTGGTCAATGGGAGCGACGAGGCATTGAAGCGTGTACTCACCCAAGGGGTCTGGTCGCCACTGGAGTGGTTTGCCGCGCCCGGCGCCTGGCAGGCAGGCCCGCTTGCCAGCGACGGGAGCTTCGAGGTTACGTGGCAGGACAAGCCGGTCGGCCGCGTCGGGTGGAAACTGTTCGGCGCGCACAACCAGTTGAACGCGCTTGCAGTGATAGCCGCAGCGCGCCACGTCGGCGTGGAGCCGGCGGTCGCAGTCGACGCCTTGAACGGGTTCTCCGGAGTGCGGCGACGGATGCAGCTACGGGGGGAAGCGCGTGGTATCACGGTCTACGACGATTTCGCCCACCATCCGACCGCCATCCTGACGACCGTCCAGGGCCTGCGCAAGCGCATAGGCGCCAGCCGGATTCTGGCCGTGCTCGAACCGCGCTCGAACACGATGAAGCGTGGCGTCATGAAGGACGAGCTGCCTTCGAGCCTGCGCGACGCCGACTGCATCTATATCTATACCGCCGGTCTCGGCTGGGACGCGGCCGCCGTGTTCGCGCCGCTCGGCCAGCGCTCCCGCTGCGAGGAAAGCCTCGACGCGCTGGTGGAGGCCGTGGCGGCCGAGGCGAAGACGGGCGACCATGTCCTCGTGATGTCGAACGGGGGCTTCGGCGGCATTCACGAAAAGCTGCTCGCACGGCTGCGGAAGGACTCGTGATCTTTTATCTGCACGGATTCAACTCTTCGCCGCAGTCGCACAAGGCGAAGCTGCTCGGCGACTACCTCGCGCAGCGCGGCCTCGCTTCCTGCTACGGCTGCCCCGCGCTGCCGCCGCTCGCTTCCGAGGCCATTCGCGTGATTGAGGCCAGCCTGCCGCCCGGCGAGACGTGCTTCGTCGGTTCCTCGCTCGGTGGCCTCTACGCCACCTACCTCGCCGAAGCGCGCGGCGCGAAAGCCGTGCTCATCAATCCGGCCATCGCGCCGCATGTCGGGCTGCGCGCGTACCTCGGGCCGCAGCGGAACCTCTACACCGGGGAGGCGTACGAGCTTACCGAGCGCCATCTACGTGAATGGGAAAAGCTCGAGGTACCCCGGATCACGCCGAGCCGGTATCTTCTCCTCGTGGAGACCGGTGACGAAGTGCTGGACTACCGCCAAGCCGTCCGCCGCTACGCGGGCTGCGCGCAGGTCGTAGTGGACGGCGGCGACCACAGCCTGCAGAGCTTTCCGCGGCACCTCGCGCGCATCGTGGAATTCGCCGGGCATGCAGCTTCTCTATGAAGAAGACGGTGACCTGAAGGTCGGCGCGGTGCTCGGCGAGAGCACTGCGTCGTTCCAGGTCGAAAGCCCGCACGGGCGCCGCTCCAAGATCAAGGCGGCGAACGTCCTGCTCGCCTTCGAGCGCCCGTCCGGCGCGGAGCTCCTCGCCGAGGCCGATAAGTTCGCCCAGGACCTCGACATCGGCTTCCTGTGGGAGTGCAGCGGTTCGCGTGAGTTCGGGTTTCGCGACCTCGCCAAGGACTACGTCGGGCGCGAGCCCACGGCGGTGGAGGCGGCCGGGGTTCTGATCAAGCTCCATTCGGCGCCGATGTACTTCTACCGCCGCGGCAAGGGGCGGTTCCAAGCCGCGCCACTGGAGACTCTCAAGCTCGCGCTGGCGGCGGTCGAGAAGAGAAAGCGCGTGCAGGAGTCGATCGCCGCCTGGGCGGAGCGGCTGGCACGCTTCGACTGTCCCCCTGAAGTGGCCGGCCTGAAAGAGGAATTGCTGTATTCGCCGGACCGCAACAAGGCTGAAGCGAAAGCGCTCGAACAGGCCTGCAAGCAGACGGGACTCACGCCGGCGCGCCTCTTCGAGCGCTGCGGCCTCCTGCCCGATGCGCACGAATACCACCTGCAGCGCTTCGTCCACGAGTTCTTCCCGCGCGGAGTCCGCTTCCCGGCGCACGACCTGCCGTCCCCCCCGAACGGCCTGCCGCTCGCCGAGGTGCGCGCCTTCAGCCTCGACGATGTCGGCACAAGCGAGATCGACGATGCCTTTTCGCTCCAGCGCACGGGCGAGA
>Ga0075434_100000065_pt1 | contig 54115 bp, 58 predicted proteins | sample RhiMethybrSRZTD3_FD_75298 | JGI IMG/M metagenome (GOLD analysis project Ga0075434, IMG submission 75298) | Populus rhizosphere microbial communities from Tennessee, USA - Rhizosphere MetaG P. TD hybrid SRZTD3 | ecosystem: Host-associated > Plants > Roots > Rhizosphere > Soil | place: USA...
GCTGCGTGATGGTGGTGTCGGCCGACACGCTCGCGCACGCCGGCCTCGAGCCGCGCGGCGCGGCCCTGCACCACGTCAAGGTGCGCGGCCGCCAGGAGCGCGTCACGGTCTATGCCGTGAACGACCCGCGAGAGCTCTTCAGCTAGCGGCCGCCGCTCCGCGTTCGCGTGAGCTGGCTGGTGGTATTCGCCAGGCGCGCGGCGAGGATCTTGATCAACTCGATCGCGGCGTCCGGGTTCTCGCGGATCACCTTGATGAACAGCTCCTTGGAGATCTTCAGCGTCTCGAGCTTGGTAAGCGCCTTGGCGGTGGCGGTGCGCGGCACTTCGCCGAAGATCGCGATCTCGCCGAGGATCTCGTTGCGCGAGAGCGTGTTGACCACGATCGGGCCCGAGGGCGTGGGCACCGAGATCTCGACCGTGCCGTCGATGATGATGTAGGCCGCATCGGCCGAGTCGCCGGCGTTGAACATCACCTGCCCCGAGTCGTAGTTCAGCCGCTCGGCCGAGAAGCACAGCAGCTTCTGCATCGCCGGCTGGATCTTGCTGAAGATCGGGAACTGCCGGATCAGCTCGACTTCCTGCTCCAGACTCATACCGTATCCCTTTTAAGCAGCGGCGAGCAGCTTGTGCAGCGGCCCGCCGTTGGACTTCAGCTCCGCGAAGGCGCCTTTCTCGGCGAGCTTGCCGCGGTCCATCACCAGCACCACGCCAAAGCGCTCGGCCAGGTCGGGGCGCTGCAGCACCCACACCAGGCCGCTGCCCTTGCGCTCGGCGAGGACGCCGTCGAGCACCTTGACCTGGGAGTTCGGGTCGAGCGACGCCACCGCCTGATCGACCACCAGCAGCTGCGGCTTCTTGAGCATCGCCCGCACCAGCGCGATCTTCTGCCGGTCGGCCACCGCGAGACGCGCGCCGCCGACGCCGACCTGGTAGTCGAGGCCGATGCGCACCACCAGCGGCCGCAGGCCGAGCTCGTCGAGCAGCTCGCGGACCAGCGCGGTGACGCGCGCCGTCGCGCCCGCCTGCCCGGTGACGATCTTGCCGAAGAGGATGTTGTCCTGGAGCGAGGCGGCGCGGTTGTAGGCCGCGGCGTCGAAGAACTCGATCGCGCCCTTCAGCTCGCGCGGCAGGTGCGCGGCGAAGTGCCGCCGCGCCTCGACCACGCGCGCCTCGAAGCCCTCGTCGATCAGGCCGAGGCGGTGGCGGGCAACGATCAGCTTGACGGGCAGCGCCATCAGCGCGCGCTGGTCCTCCTCGGGCAGCTCCTTGAGGCCCGCGTCGGCGGCACGCTTGAGGATCGCCTCGTACTGGGGCAGGTCTTCCTGGCGGATGAAGCTGTACTGCGCGAAGAACTCGTGGCCCGGGGGCAGGCCGCTGAACAGCTCGACCATGGTCTCGGCGACCTTGTGGCCGGTGCGCAGCAGGAGCTCGGCGAGCCCCGTGTCGCGCAGCACCTGGCGCACGTAGGCGTTCTCGGCGAGGTTGTCCATGTCGAAGGTCTTGCCCACCGGCGTGCCGAACAGCAGGTTCTCGCCCAGGGTGGCGTTGCGGTTGTAGCGCGCCACGTCGAAGCGCTCGACCCAGTCGCGGATCCCGAGGGACGCCAGCCGCTCGCTCATGCGCGCACGCGCATTGAGCACCCGCTCGCCGATCGCCGCGCTGTGCGCCGCGTCGGCCGGGCTGCGCAGGCCGAGCTCGAAGATCGTCTCCTCCAGCTCGACCACGCGCAGCAACTCGAGGATGCGAGCGTCCATTTCCTCGGCCCCGGCGACGCCGGCCGAGGCGTAGTCGATCCAGTCGGCGTTGATGTCGAGCGTGCTGTTGCCGGTGCGAGTGGCCTCGTGCAGCTGGAACTCGCGCTCGCGCGCCATCGCTTCCTGGTACTCGGCCTCCCGCACCGGACGGTGCTTGAGGCCGTAGATCAGGTTCTCGCGCACCGTGGCCGGGAAGAGATAGGCCGGCGCGCCGACGTAGGCGAGGGCGCGCCCGGTGACCGCCTCGGGGGCGCGCGTCATGTCCATGCCGCCCATCTCGATGGTGCCGTTGGTGGGCGGCACCAGGCGCGCCAGCATCTGCGAGAGCTCGCTCGCGCCGCCCGCCTGTCTGCCGACGATGCCGATGTGCTCGTGCAGCGCGCACTCGAAGGAGACGTCCTCGACCACGCGCGCGCCGGCTTCGTCGTGCAGCGACACGTTGGCGACGCGCAGGCGCCCGTCGCGCGGCAGCTTGGGCGAGTCGACCGGCGCCTGCAGCTCGGGGGGCGCGACCTCCTCGGCGGTGAACACCTCGACCACCTGGTTGTACTTGATCTCGACGTCGAGGCGCTGCTGGTCCCAGTCGATCAGCTCCTTCACCGGTCCGGGCAGGTCCTTGTAGGCGGCGATCACTGCCACCAGGGCACCGATGTCGAGGCGGCCCATGATCACCAGGTAGCCGCCCACCGTGTAGAACAGGAACGGCGTCACCTGCGACAGGAAGTTGTTGAGGAACTTCACCATGAACTTGCGCTGGTAGAGCTCGAAGCGGATGCGGAAGATGCGCCCGAGGCGCGCCGAGATCTCCGCGCGCTCGTAGTTCGAGGTGTCGTTGGCGTGGATCTCGGCTGCGCCGTCGACGCACTCGGCGATGCGCCCGGCGAGCGCGCGCGCGGTCAGCTGGCGCTCGCGGCCGAGCACCAGCAGGCGTTTGCGCAGTTTGGGGATGATGATTCCCTGCACGCCGACCACCGCCAGCGCCACCAGGCCGAGCACCCAGTGCTGGTAGAGGATGAAGAACATCGCCGTGAGCGCCTGGCCGCCGAGGAAGAGCGGCGTGATCAGCGCCTCGCCGATGAAGCCGCCGAGCGGCTCGACCTCGTCCTTGATCATGGTCGCCATCTCGGCGGCCTTGACGCGGCGGAAGCGCGAGAGCGGGAAGCGCAGGATGTAGTCGAACAGCCCGAAGCGCAGGCGGCGCAGCATGCGCTCGCCCATCCAGCCCTTCATGGTGTTGATCTGGAACTTGAGCCAGCCGTTGAGCACGATCAAGCCGAGGAACAGCACGGAGAGCGCGAGCAGATAAGGGATGCGCTGCAGGTCGAGGCCGAGCCAATGCGTGGTGTCGGACTGCCTGAAGGCGGTGCCCTGGATTGCCTGGTTGATGATTGTTTTCGGCAGATCGAGCGACAGGTAGTACACCACCATCGATGCGACCACGAGCGGAACGATCAGCATCTGGTCGCGCTTGCTGTAACGGAGGATGAAGCCGAAGAGGCTGCGTTCCATAGGCTGCTACCATTATAGGGAATGAGGCAGAAAGCCCCTTTCACCGTCCGCTTCTGGGGCGTGCGCGGCTCGATCGCGTGCTCGGGACCGCGCACCGCGCGCTACGGCGGCAACACCTCGTCGCTCGAGGTGCGCTGCGGCGAGCAGCTGCTGCTGTTCGACGCCGGCACCGGCATGCGCTACCTCGGCAAGACGCTCGACGACGCGCGCATCGACGCCGACATCTACTTCACGCACACGCACTTCGATCACGTCTGCGGGCTGCCTTTCTTCCGCCCGCTGTTCCAGCCGCAGAACCGCTTCCGCCTGTGGGCCGGCCACCTGAGCGGCGCGATGAACCTGCGCCGCGTGCTGGCCGAGTTCATGATGTCGCCGCTCTTCCCGGTGCCGCCGGAGGTGTTCCGCTCGACGCTCGAGTACCGCGACTTCAGCGCCGGCGAGACGCTCAAGGCCGGCCCGGAGGTCATTGTGCGCACCGCGCCGCTCAATCATCCCGACGGCGCCACCGGCTACCGCGTCGAGTACGACGGCCGCGCGGTTTGCTACGTCACCGACACCGAGCACGTCCCGGGCAGGCTCGACGAGAACGTGCTCAAGCTCATCTCCCGCGCCGAGCTCGTGATCTACGATTGCATGTACACCGACGAGGAATACCGGCGCTACGTGGGCTGGGGCCACTCGACCTGGCAGGAGGGAGTGCGCCTGTGCAAGCAGGCCGGTGTCAAGCGCATGGTCGTGTTCCACCACGACCCCGACCACGACGACGAGCTGCTCGACGGCATCGCGCGCGAGGTCGAGGCCGCGCTGCCCGGCTCGATCGTGGCGCACGAGGGCCTGGTCCTGGAGCCGTGACGGTTCTGCGGTGGGTCGAGCAGTACTCGGCCCGGCTCGAATCCCTGGGCGAAGAAGCGCCGCCCGCGCCCCGCTGGACCCAGGACTGGTTCCCGCGGCTCGACGCCGCCGCCGCCTACGCCATCGTGCGCGCCACGCGACCGGCGCGCATCGTCGAGGTCGGCTGCGGCCACTCCACCCGCTTCCTCGCGCGGGCGGTCGCCGACGGCGGCCTCGATACGAAAATCACGGCCATCGATCCTGCGCCCCGCGCGGTGCTCGCAGGCCTGAAAATCCACTGGATCGAGGCTCCGGTCCAATCGGTGCCGCTGCGCTTGTTCGAATCCCTTCAGCGCGATGACATCCTGTTCATCGACTCCAGCCACCAGCTCAAGCCCGGCAGCGACGTCGAATTCCTGATCGGACGCGTGCTGCCCCGGCTCGCGAGCGGCGTGCGGGTTCATTTCCACGACATCTTCCTGCCCGATGACTATCCGGCGCAGTGGGCCTGGCGGCGCTACAACGAGCAGGAGGCGGTCGCGGCGCTGCTCGCCGACGGCTACGACGAGGAATTCTCTAGCCACCGGGCGCCGAGGGAAGGCGTGGTCGCGCGGCTGCCGCTCGTGCCCGGGGCGGTCGAATCGAGCCTGTGGCTGCGCAAGCGATAGACCTCCGGCCGGTGCTCGACTGGCTGATGGCGGGCGCGCCGCCCGCGCGGCTGCCGCAGGACGTGCTCCTTGAATTGTGCCGGCGCCTGCTCGCGAGCGGCCTGGCGATCTACCGCGTGGCGGTCTTCGTGCGCACGCTCCATCCCAATGTGCTCGGACGCAGCTTCATCTGGAACGAGGCTCGCGACGCGGTCGAGACCGGCGAGGCCGCCTACGACCTGCTCGAATCCGACATCTTCCTCAAGAGTCCGGTGCGCGTCGTGTTCCTCGAGCACGTCGAAATCCGCCGGCGCCTCGCCGATCCCGCGTGCCCGCGCGATTTCCCGATCCTCGAGGACCTGGTCAAGGAGGGCGTCACCGACTTCCTCGCCCTGCCGCTGCGTTTCGTCAACGCCGAGGTGCACGTCGCGACCTTCGCCACCCGGCGTGCCGGCGGCTTCGACGAGTCCGAGGTCGCCGCGCTGCGCCAGGTCGCCACCGGCCTCGCGCGCGTGGCCGAGATCTACGCCTACATGCGCAAGACGCGCAACATCCTCGACGCCTACCTCGGCCACCAGGCCGGCGAGAAGGTGCTTGCCGGCCAAATCCGCCGCGGCGACGGCGAGGACATCCACGCCGTGATCTGGTTCTGCGACCTGCGCGACTCGACGCCCCTGGCCGACTCGATGAGCCGCGACGCTTTCCTGCGCCTGCTGAACGAGTTCTTCGAGTGCGTGCTCGGTCCGGTGCTGGAGAAGAAAGGCGAGGTGCTGCGCTTCATCGGCGACGCCGCGCTCGCCATCTTCCCGGTCGGCGCCAACGCCGCCGAAGCCTGCTCACGCGCGCTCGACGCCGCCAAGGAAGCCGTCTCGCGCATGCGCAAGCTGAACGAGTCGCGGCAGACTCCGCTGCGCTTCGGCATCGGCCTGCACCTCGGCGACGTGCTCTACGGCAACATCGGCACGCCCTCGCGCATCGAGTTCACGGTGATCGGCGCGGCGGCCAACGAGGCGGCGCGCATCGAGTCGAAGTGCAAGGAGCTGGGCGCGGATCTGATCATATCGGCGCCGGTGGCGCGCCAGCTCGGCGGCAAGCTCCGCTCGCTCGGCGAGCACCGCCTGCGCGGCGTGGGCGCGCCGATCGAGCTCTTTACCGTGTGACGAAGCGCCGGATGCGCCGCAGGAACTCGCTCTCCATCAGCGGCTTGACCAGGTAGTCGTTCGCCCCGAGCCCGCGCCCCTGGTCCTTGTCGCGCGAGAAGGTGGTAATCATCACCACCGGCAGCCCGCGCGTGCGCTCGTCGGCGCGGATGCGGCGCAGCACCTCGAAGCCCTCGGGCCCGTCGAACGCGCGCTGCACGGTATAGCCGCCGCGTTCGAGCCACATGCGCGTCAGGTCGGCGAGCGCCGGGTTGTCGTCGACCAGCAGCACCCTGCTCACCGATACATGACCTTCTTGGTCACCGAAGCGATCAGCAGGCCGAAGGTGCCGATGCCCGACGAGGCGCAGATCACCGACAGCAGCTGCGCGAGGGGCGCATGCGGCGCGAGGTCGCCGTAGCCGACGGTGAGATAGGTGATGCCGCTGAAGTAGACGTGCTCCCACCAGTTCTTGCCCGGCAGCGGGTCGAGGAAGTGGAACAGCGTGCCGAACAGGAAGATGTTGAACGCCATCACCAGGGCGAGGCGCGCGGGCTTCTCGCCGTAGCCCCACAGCCAGTTCTGCAGCGCCGAGGCGACCCAGCGTCCCCACGCCTTGTCGTGGAAGAAGCCGCGCCGCTCGTAGGTCTTCTCGAGGTAGGTCAGCTCCCCGGCATCGGCGAAGTTGCCCATCGACATGGCGTTCAGCTTCAGGCCGCGGCAGACGCGCACCATGGCGCGCGGCGTCGCGTCCTTGCGGAACTGGATGTTGCCGAGGTTGATCTCGCAGTTCTTGAAGCTGGCGAAGTCGATGCGGCTCTCGGCGATCACCGCCTGCGAGAAGTCGCAGGCGTCGAAGCGCGAGTTGACCAGGTCGCACTTCTCGAACTGCGCGCGGCGCAGGTAGCACTCGCTGAACCCGACCTGGCTCAGGTTGCAGTTCACGAAGCGCGCGTTCTTGAAGCCGACGTCGCGGAACTGCGACCAGCGCAGGTTGACGTTGCGCAGGAACGCCTTGTCGATCTGCGTCTGCTCGATCCTCAGCCCGCGCAGGTCGAGGTAGGTAGTGCCGCCCTGCTCCATCGTCGGCAGGTCGAAGTTGGTCGGCCGCGACTCGAGGAACGCGACCGCCGCCGCGGTCGCCTCGGGCGTCCAGCGCGCGCGCAGGTCGGCGACGCGGTCCTCTGCGAGCGGAATCTTCTCAGCAGCGTCCATCCATCCCCTCCGTCGTTTCCATTACTCGATGACTCGGTCGGCAAGCACTCGAACAGCCGACGGAATCGTTACCCCCTGCGCCTTCGCCGTTTTGATGTTGATCACCAGTTCGAATTTGGATGCCCGCTCGACTGGGAGCTCGGCAGGCTTCGCCCCCTTGAGTATCCGGTCAACGTATCGCGCAGATGCCCGATACAGATCGGTGATATCAGGCCCGTAGGAGAGCAAGCCCCCTTCCTGCGTGAACTGCCGGTGCTCCCATATGGTGGCCATGCTGTGCTTCGCGGAGAGCGCCAGCAACGCCTTTCGATTGGCGTTGAAGGAAGATGACGGCAGCACGATGAGCGCATCGGCGCCCGCGCTGCGAGCTATTGCGTAGTTACTTTCATACTCTTCGGGCTTGGCGGGAGCGAGCAGGAGGACTTGCATCCCGAGCTGACGTGCTGCCTCTTCCGTCGCGCCAATCTGATCGACCCCCGCGCGCAGCACGGGGTCTTGGAAGATCGCGATACGCTTGGCCCGCGGCAGGAGTTCTCTTACGAGCTGAACCCGCTTACCGCTGATTTCCGGGTTGTTTATGGAGAAGCCGGTCGCGTTCCATCCCGGATGACCCAGCGACTGCACCAAGCCTTCGCCGACCGGATCGCCGGAGGCCGGAAAAACGATCGGAATGCTCTTGGTTCCTCTCATCGCCGCTCTGGCCGAGGGTGTGCCACCGCCCGAGACGATCACATCGGGCTTCGTCTTAATTACCTCGACGGCCAGTGCGGGGAAACGCTCCGGACGCCCCTGCGCGCTATGGAAGCTGAATTCAATGTTCTCGCCTTCGTTATATCCCTGTTCGCGCATTCCGCGCTTGAAAGCCTCGGTAAGAAGATTCGGTACGGACGGAGAACTCATGACCGCGACTCGCGGGAGCTTTGCTTGGCTGTTGGCGGCCAAGGGCGCCGCGCAAAGCGCCACCAAGCCCAAACGAACGACCGTCTTGCGCTCCATTTGCCCCCCTTGGCGACGCTATGCCGCCGGCTTCATTGCGTCAAGACTGCCTAAATAGGGCCCTGACCCCGATTCCGTCCGGTCGCTTTTCAGGTCCGCCCGGCGCTCGAGTAGGGGTCGGCGGCATCGCGCAGGCCGTCGCCGAAGAAGTTGAAGGCGAGGACGATGATGAACACCGGAACCACGCAGAGCATGAGCCAGGGGTAGAGCGCGACCACGTTGATGTTCTGCGCCTCGTTGAGCAGCACGCCCCAGCTCGTGATGGGGGGTCTCAAGCCCAAACCCAAAAATGAAAGGGCCGTCTCGCCCAGGATCATCGCCGGCACCGAGAGCGTCGCCGAGGCGATGAGGTGGCTCGCGAACGAGGGCAGCAGGTGCTTGCGGATGACGCGCGCCGGGCTCGCGCCCATCAGCACCGCCGCGGTGGCGAAATCCTCTTCTCGCAGCGCGAGGAGCTTGGATCGGACCGCGCGCGCAAGTCCCGGCCAGTCGAGCAGGCCGAGGATGATGGTGATGCCGAAGTAGACCAGGATCGGGCTCCAGTTCACGGGCAGCGCGGCCGAAAGCGCCATCCACAGCGGCAGCTCCGGGAACGAGCGCACCATCTCGATGAAGCGCTGGATCACGTTGTCGATCCAGCCGCCGTAGTAGCCCGAGACGCCGCCCAGCGTCAGGCCGATCATGAAGCTGACCGCGATGCCGAACAGGCCCACGGTGAGCGAGATGCGCGTGCCGTAGATGATGCGCGAGAGCAGGTCGCGCCCGAGGCGATCGGTGCCCAGCAGGTAGAGGGTCCCGTTCTGCGCCGGGCAGACGAAATGGAAGCGGCCGTCGAGGAGCTGCCAGAAGCGGTACTCGTCGCCCAGGCAGAAGAAGCGCACGCGGTAGACCTTCTGCGGATCGTCGGTATAGACGCGGCGCAGGGTATCCATGTCGAGCTTCATGTCGTAGCCGTAGACGAACGGGCCGACGAAGCTGCCCTGGTGGAAGAGGTGCAGCTGCTGCGGCGGCGCGTAGATGCTGCGCGTATCGCGCGTGTGCAGGTTGTAGGGCGCGAGGAACTCGCTCACCAGGATCGAGGCGTAAAACGCGACGAGCACGACCGCCGCGGCGACCGCGATGCGGTGGCGGCGGAACTTCCACCACATGATCTGCCACTGCGAAGCGCGGTAGAAGCGCTCCTGCTCCGGGGTGAGCGCCTCGGCCGCGTAGGGCTCGAACGGCTCGGTCGAGACGAAGTGGTCGGGGTTGGGCTGCGCTACGGCCGCGCTCACTTCGCCATGCCCCCGGTGAGGCGGATGCGAGGGTCGAGCGCGGCGAGGAGGACGTCGGAGATGAACATGCCGATCACGGTCAGCAGCGAGAGGAACATCAGGAACGAGCCGGCGAGGTACTGGTCCTGGCTGCGCAGCGCGTCGAGCAGCATCGGCCCCGAGGTCTGCAGCGACAGCACCACCGCCACGATCGCCGAGCCCGAGATCACCGACGGCAGCAGGTTGCCGATGTCGGCGATGAACGGGTTGAGCGACATGCGCAGCGGGTACTTCACCAGCAGCCGGAAGGGCGGCATGCCCTTGGCGCGCGCCGTGACCACGTACTGCTTCTGCAGCTCGTCGAGCAGGTTGGCGCGCAGGCGGCGGATCATGCCCGCGGTGCCCGAGGTGCCGATGACGATCACCGGGATCCACAGGTGCTCGAGCACCGAGCGCGCCTTGCCCCAGCTCCACGGCTGGCCGAGGTACTCGGGATCCATGATGCCGCCGATCGACAGGCCGAACTCGACGTTGGCGAAGTACATCAGCACCAGCGCGAGCAGGAAGTTGGGCGTCGCGAGCCCGACGTAGCCGAGGAAGGTGAGCCCGTGGTCGCCCCATGCATATTGGTGCGTGGCCGCGTACACGCCGATCGGGAACGCCACCGCCCAGGTGAAGAGAATCACCGAGAAGTTGAGGATGAACGAGAGCAGCAGCCGGTCGCCGACCACGTCCTTGACCGCCATGTCGTGCTCGAAGGACCAGCCGAGGTCGCCCTGCAGCAGGCCCGAGAAGCCGCGCTCGGTCGGCCACAGGCCGACCCAGACCGCGTACTGCTCGACGAAGGGCTTGTCGAGGCCGTACTGCTTGCGCAGGAAGTCGGCCTTCTCGAGCGCGGCGTTGTCGCCCTGGCTCTTCAGCTCGGCGATCTGGTTGGAGAGGAAGTCCCCCGGCGGCAGCTTGATGATCGTGAAGGTGACGAAGCTGATCACCAGCAGCGTCGGGATCATGATCAGGAGGCGATAGACGGTATAGCGCAGCATTACCTGAGCCAGAACGTTTCCGGGCGGTAAATGCCGAAGAACGCCCCCGGATCCCAGTTGTAGAAGCCCTTGGCCGGCAGGTTCTGCAGCTTGTCGCTCGCCACCACCGGCTGCGGGACGCCGGAGACGACGCCGATCACGTACTGCTGCTCGGCGTGGATCTCGAGCATGCGCTGCCAGATCTTCTCGCGCTCGTCGCTGCTCGTGCTGCGCCGCCAGCCGCGGTAGAGCTCGGCGAGCTCCTGCACCTCGGGGATGTCGGGCGCCTCGCCGCTCTTGCCGCTGGTCTCGTAGTACTGGCCGAACTTGGGCCACTGCAGCTGCAGCTGGCTGGTCGGCGCGAGCTCGTCGGGCGAGGTATCGGGCGTCGGCAGGCCGTTCTCCAGGCCGCTCCAGACCGACATCAGCGTCTCGCCGGCGAAGATGCGGTTGCGCAGCGCCTCGCGCTGCGACGGCTTGCTGTAGGCCATGATGCCCAGCTCGCGCCAAGTCTCGCGGATCAGCTCGAGCACGTCGGTCTGCTCGCTCGACTCGCCCGCGGTCTCGATGATGATCTCGAGGTTGCGGCCGTCGGGCAGGTTGCGGATGCCGTCGAGCCCGCGCTTGAGGCCGATCTCGTCGAGCAGGCGATTGGCGCTCTTGCGGTCGTACTGCGCCCAGCGCGTGCGGTATTCGGGTTTATAGAGCGGGCTCGCCTCGAGCACGGTGTTGTTCGACTCGATCGCCAGGCCGAAATAGAGGACCTGGTTGACGAGCGAGCGGTCGATGCCAAGCGACAGCGCGTGGCGAAAGCGCGGATCGCGCAGGATCTTGCGCCACACCGGGTCGTTCACGTTCAAATTGGGAAAGAGCGCGAAGTGCGAGCCGCGCCCCGGCCGCCAGAGCAGCGTGTGGTAATTGTTCTGCTTCTCGCCCTGCTTGAGGAAGGTGTAGTTGTTGAAATTCAGGTCGCGTGCCTGCAGGTCGGCGTCGCCCGCGCCGGCCTTGGCCGGGATCAGCTTTGGATCGACGATCGCCAGCACCAGGCGGTCGAGGTAGGGCAGCTGGCGGCCGCGCTCGTCCACGCGGTGGAAATAGGGGTTCCTCACCGCGACGAAGCGGTCGGCGGGTGGCTTGGTGGTGTTCATCCACGGCTGCAGCGTCGGCAGCTCGGGGTTGTCGGCCTCGTAGAGGTTGTCCATGCGGTTGTGCACCGCCGACCAGCGCCGCTTCGCCGTGCCCTCGGCCTCGGCCTTCGCCACCTTCGGGTTGTATTTCTTGTGGAACTGCTTCAGGTAGTGCGCCGGCCGGAAGACGAAGAGCGGCGACGCCCCGGCCATCCGCGCGAGGAACTGCGGGTTGGGCTTCGCCCAGCTGTAGCGCACCGTGGTCTCGTTCAGCACCTCGAACTTCGCCGGCTCGCCGTCGATCACCATGTCGCGTGGCGGTCCGGAAGGCGAAAGCTCCTTGTTGTTCGCCACGTCCTCCCAGTAGTAGCGGAAGTCCTCGCTGGTGAAGGGGTGGCCGTCGGACCAGCGGTGCCCCTTGCGCAGGCGCAGCGTGAAGATGCGTCCCTCCTTCACCTCGAAGCTTTCGAGCAGGTCCGGGACGATATTCAGCTGCCGGTCGTAGCCCACCAGGCGCGCGTAGCCGTAGACCGTGAAAAGCCGAGTATCGCGGCTGCGGCCGGCGAGCGTGTGCAGCGTGCCGCCATGCTGGCCGAGGGTCGCGCCCTCGCCCATCGGCACCACCAGCGGCTGCAGCGGCAGGCGCTTGTCGACCGGCGGCAGCTTGCCCTCGCGCACCTCGCCGGAAAGCGCGGGCGGATCGATATAGGCCCGCGCCGAGCTCGCCAGGACGAGCAGCAGAGCCGGGAGAAGCCTCATGCCCGTGCCCGAACCAAATGGCCGCTGCCGATATCGACCATGCCGGGCAGGGTGTCGCCGGCGATGCGGTAGCGCGGCGACCACGCGGCGGGATCGGAGGCCTTGCCCTGCATCAGCGCGTCGAAGTCGAGCTTGCGAGCGAGGTCGGGGCTTGGCACCGCGGCGAGCAACGCTCGCGTATAGGGATGGCGCGGGTTGGCGAACAGCTCCGCCGCCGGCGCGAGCTCCACCAGGCGCCCGGCGCACATCACCGCGATGCGGTCGGCGAGGTAATTCACCACCGCCAGGTTGTGCGAGATGAAGACGTAGGTGAGGTTGAGCGCCTTGCGCAGGTCGAGGAGCAGGTTCAGCACCTGCGCCTGCACCGACACGTCGAGCGCCGACACGGGCTCATCGAGCAGCAGCAGTTCCGGCCCGAGGGCGAGCGCGCGCGCGATGCCGATCCTCTGGCGCTGGCCGCCGGAGAAGCTGTGCGGGTAGCGGCGCAGGTGGCGCACGTCGAGGCCGACCAGCGACATCATCTCCTTGACGCGCTGGAAGCGCTCGTCCTCGTCGCCGATGCCGTGGATCACCAGCGGCTCGCTGATGATGTCGTAGGCCGTCATGCGCGGGTTGAGCGAGCTGAAGGGGTCCTGGAACACGAACTGCACCTTGCGCCGGTAGGCGAAAAGCTCCGCCCCGCGCAGCCCGAGCACGTCCTTCTCCCGGAAGAAGATCTTTCCGGAGCTGGGCGGCACCGAGCGCAGGATCATGCGCGCGGTGGTGGTCTTGCCGCAACCCGACTCGCCGACCAGGCCCAGGCATTCGCCGCTCGCCACCCCGAAGCTCACGTCGTCGACCGCCAGCAGCTCGCCCCCCTGCGCGCCGCCTCCCAGCAGCGAGCGCTTGCGGGTCGCGTAGCGCTTGCTCAGATGCTCGACCCTGAGCAGCGCGCCTTCCTGCGGCGTGGCATAGTTTTTTTGAGTCGCAATCAGATGCTCTTCGGTGACGATCACCTCGCGGATCGGCGTCAGGCGCTCCCCCGGCGCCATGTTGAAGCGCGGCACGGCGCGCATCAGCGCCTGCAGGTAGGGATGGCGGGGGTCGCGGAAGATCGAGTCGATCGAGCCCGCCTCCATGACGCGGCCGCGGTACATGACCACCACCTCGCGCGCCATGTTGGCGACCACGCCAAGGTCGTGGGTGATGAGCAGCACCGCCATGCCGAGCTCGCCCTGCAGCTGCTGGATCAGCTGGAGGATCTGCGCCTGGATGGTGACGTCGAGCGCAGTGGTCGGCTCGTCGGCGATGAGCAGCGCCGGCCGGCAGACGAGCGCCATCGCGATCATCGCGCGCTGGCGCAGGCCGCCCGAGAGCTCGAACGGATAGGTGTGCTCGGCCTTGACCGGGTCGGGAAAGCCGACCAGGCGCAGCATCTCGATCACCGCCTCGCGACGCTCGCCCTTGCCCAGATCGAGGCGGTGCAGCGCGAGCGCCTCGCCCACCTGGTTGCCGACTGTATGCAGGGGCGAGAGCGCGGTCATCGGCTCCTGGAAGATGATCGACATCCGCCCGCCGCGGATCGCCTGCATCTGCGGGCCGGCGGGATCGAGGCGAGAGACGTCGACCTCGTCGCCGCTTTGCGGATCGCGCAACACGATCTCGCCCGACTCGATGCGCGCGATGCGCGGCAGGATGCCCATGATCGACTGCGCCACCACCGACTTGCCCGAGCCCGACTCGCCCACCAGCGCCACCGTGCCGCGCTCGGGAATGCGGAACGACACGCCGTCGACCGCTTTCACGATGCCGGCATCGACGTCGAGATAAACCCGCAGGTCGCGGATGGTCAGAAGGTCAGCCATTCCTCCCCCGAAATGGGCCCTTGGAGTATACGGGGAAGCGCTGCGCGTCCTAAGGGAAAAAACCCATGGGGTTGGCCCACACCGCCCCATGGCGCCGGGTCACTTCGAAGAGTTGCGCAAGGAAACGCCACGCCGCCTCGTCGTGCACCGCGTGGTGCGTGAGCACGCCGGTGGGCTCCCGCCCATCGGCGCGCCCCTCGCGGCGCGCGGCGAGATGGCGCAGCGCGAGGCCGAGCGCCGCGTCCTCGCCGACGAAGCCGCGCGTGCCGTGCCAGTCGATTATGTCAACGTGTGTATTGACCTCGACCACGGCCGCTTCCGAGCGCGCGCGGGCGCCATAGCGGCTGAGTCCGCTGATGCCGGCGCTTGGCAAGCGCGCGATGAGGCTTTGTTTCAAGCGGTTCCAGGGTGGCACCAGCGCGGAAACGAAGCGCGCGCCCGCCAGCCGCGCCAGCCGCTCGCGCGCACTGGCGAGGCGCGCCAGGGCTTCATCATCCCTCTCGCCATCGGCGAATTCGCTCTTCTTCGCGCCCGCCGCGGCGCGGTTGCGATGGTCGCAGCCGTGCATGACAACGCAGTGAAAACCCGCCAGCGCGGCGTCTTCCGCCCCGGCCGGGATTGCCGCCAGCGCAAGCGGGATGCCGGATTCGCGGGAAAAACCGGCCAACCGCTCGAGCGCCGGAGTGCGCACGGTGGCATCGTCGTCGCGCCACCAGAAGTCGGCGGCGCGGCCGGCATCGCGCCAGAGCGCGAGCTCTGCCTCAAGCGCTTTCCAGCTCATTGCAGCCAGCCTTTCACCAGCCTCACGCTCTCGGCGGCGCCGTCGAGGTCGAAGTCCGCCGGGCTCGGGCGCGGGCCCCGTACCGCCCGATCGACCGCCACGGCCAGATTTTCAATGCTCAATTCTGATTCGTTCACGCTCGCGGCGACGCCGCGCTCGGCGAGAAGCTGCGCGCGCAAGCTCTGCTCGGATTCGGCGCCGGCGGCGAAGGGCACGAGGACCGCGCGCACTCCGGCGCGCAGCACCTCGGCCACCGTGTTGTAGCCGGCCTGGCTCACCGACAGCGCCGCCGCGGCGAGCAGCGCCTGGAAGTCGTCGCGGCTTCGCTCGACGACGACGCCCGGCGCCGCCAGGCGCTCGAGCGCGCGCAGGTCGGCATCGCTCGCATTCACGCCGGCGAGCACCCGCCAGGTCGCGCCCGCAAGGAGCGTGAGGCTTCTCGCCTCGATGGCGGTGGCGAGCAGCCGGGCGCCCACCGCCCCGCCGCCCGCGGACACCAGGACTTCGCCCGACGGCGCAACGCGGCGCGCCGGCGGCGCGTCGACCACGTAGCCGGTGTAGCGCAGCCGCTCGCCGAGCCGCGCGGCAGGGGCGAACGTGCGCTCGAAAGGCACGAGGCGCGGGTCGCCGTGCACGAGCACGTGGTCGAAGAACCGCAGCGCCAGCTCGAGGCGCTCGGCTTCGCGCGCCGGGTTGGCATGAATCACGTCGCGCACCGAGCAGACGACCAGCGGCCGGTGCGCGAGGCGCTTCGCATCCTCGAGCAGCGGCAGGAGCTCGAAGCGCATCTGGCGCCGGCCGAAGGGAAAGAGCTCGACCACGAGCACGTCGGGCGCGGCCGCGCGGAACGCTTCCAGCAGCCGCGCCGCGCGCGCCCGCTTCCACTCGGCGTCGAGCGGCCGGCCCGCTTCGTCGACCAGCGTCCTGAAGGTCGCGTCGGTGGCGCGCGCCGGCGCAAGCTGCACCGAAACCTCGAATCCCTTCACCGGCATGCCGCCGCTCGCGAGCGTGACCTCGAAGCCCGCGTCGCGGAACGCGCGCGCCAGCGTCGCGGCGCGCCGCAGGTGGCCGATGCCGAGGAGGTGCTGAACGTAGAAGAAGAGCTTCATCGCACGTTCACGCGCTCAAGCGACGGCTTGCCCTCGACCAGGGTGAAGCAATGCACGGCGTCCCACTCCAGCTTCGCCGGGGGCTGGCCGGTCATGTCCCAGCCGGTGGCGGCGGCGAGCACGGCGCGGATCACGCCGCGGTGGGTCACGGCGAGGGTCGGCACGCGGATCTCCTCGAGCCAGGTGCGCACGCGCGCGATCACCTCGCGCGGGCTCTCGCCGCCCTCGGGGCGGAAGTCCCAGCCGCGCGCCTCGTTGGCGCGCATCCGCTCGCCGAGCGACGCCCGGAGCTCGGCGAGCTTCTTCCCTTCCCAGGCGCCCCAGCTCATCTCGGCGAGGCGCGGCTCGCGCTCCGCGTGCGGCGCGCCGATCAGCGCCGCGGTCTCGACGCAGCGCGCGAGGGGGCTGGTCACGACGCGCATGCCTTGCAGAAGATGGGGCCTTGCAAAAGCCCGGATCGCCGCGCGGCCGGAATCGCTCAGCGGCACGTCCGAGCGGCCCTGGATGCGGCCCTCGGCGCTCCACTCGGTATCGCCGTGCCGCAGCAGCGCCAGCCGGAGGGTCACAGCCTCGCGAGCGCCTGGCCCAGCTCGCGCGCGGCGTGCTGCAGGCTGCGCTCGGCGGCGACGAATCTGGCCGCTTCCCGGCCGAACTGCATCCGCTTTTTCGCATCCTGCAGCAGGTCGGCTATCGCGGCGGCGAGCGCCGCTTCGTCCTCGTAGGGCACGAGGAGCCCGGTGCGGCCGTGCTGCACGATATCGGGCACGCCGCGCGTGGCGCACGACACGACCGGCAGCGCCGCCGCCTGCGCTTCCAGCAGCGCCATGCCATAGGCCTCGTTCACCGCCGGCCAGGCATAGAGGTCGCACGCAGCGAGGATCTCCGCCAGGCGGCGCACCGGCAGCGCGCCGATCAGCGCCGCCCGCCCGGGGATGCGCTCGGCAAAGGCGCGCTCGACTTCGCCGCGCGCCGGCCCTTCGCCCGCGACGACGAGGCGCCAGGGCAGGTGCTGCAGGCGAGAAAGGGTCGCCGCGAGCGCCCGGTACGAAGCGAGCTTGTCGCCCTCGCGCATCATCGCGACCACGGCGATCCAGGGCACCGCGTCATCCAGCTCCGCGCTTTTCGCGAGCTCGGCGCGCAACGAAGCACGCCGCTGCGCCGCGCCGGCATAGGGCGTGGTGTCGAGAAACGGCGGCAGGTAGAGGATGCGCCGCTCGCCGACCAGCCCGGCGACGCAGGCCACGTCGTCGCGCGTCGGGCACAGGACCAGCGCCGCCTTGCGGATCGCCGTCGCGGTGGCCTCGTGGCCGATCGCCCAGGCGCCGCCGGCGCGCTTCGGCGCGTAGGACGCTTCGGCGATCACGTACGGGATGCCGAGCGCCTCGCTCACCGCCGGGCCGAGCCAGTCCGGCGCCTTGTAGTAGAGGTGGTAGGTGAACCACACGTCGGGGCGCGCGTCGGCCGGCGCTTCGCGCCACTGCGACGCCAGGCTTTGCGCCAGCGCGGCGCCCTGCACGCGCAGCGCTTCCTGGCGCGCGGCATCGCCGGCGCCGTCGAAAGTGCGAAAGGTGGAGGCGAGCTCGACGCGCTGCCCGGCGGCGGCGAGCGCGTCCATCAAGAGTCCCGCTACGCGGCGGTCGCCGGAAGGCGTGCCGTGCGTGGGCGACTTAAGCGGAGCGTAGAACGCGATCCTCATGCCGGACCCGCGCGGCGGCGAGGCCGAAGCGGCCCGCCAGGCGCTCGATGTTGGCCTCGAGCGAGAGCTCGGCGCGCAGGCGCTCGGCGGCAGCGGCGCCGAGCGCGCGGCGCCGCTGCGGGTCGGCAATCAGCCCCGCGAGCGCCTCGGCAAGCGCCGCCGGATCTTCCGGCGGCACGAGGACGCCCGTGCCGTCGCGGATCAGCTCGGGGATGGCCGAAACGCGCGTCGAGACGCAGGCGAGCCCCTGGCTCGCGGCCTCGGCGAGCACGTTCGGCAGGCCGTCGCGATCGCCGTCGCGCGCCACGCGGCTCGCGAGCACGAAGAGATCGGCGTTGCGGTACTCGAGCAGCAGGCGATCGTGCGTCAGCGCTCCGCGCCACTCGATCCTGCCGTCGATGCCGAGGCTGCGCGCCAGCTTTTGCATCTTCGACGCAAGCGGGCCGCCGCCGACATGGACCAGTCGCCATTTCGACGAAGCGGGGAGGCGGGCGAGCGCTTGCAGCAGCACGTCGGTGCCCTTCTTCTCCACCAGGCGCGCCACCGACAGCAGGCTCACCTCGTCGCGCGGTGCGCGCGCCGCGGGCGGCGGCGGAAAGCGCTTGAGATCGACGCCGTGATAGACCAGCCCGACCCGTCCCGCCGGCGCGAGCGCCGAGAGGTGCTCGCAGTTGACGCGATTACAGGTGACGAGCCACTCGCACGAGGCGAGCTTCTCGCGCTTCTCCCACTCGGGGATCGTCCACACGTCCTTGGCGTGCGCCGAGCCGGTCCAGGGCAGGCCCTTGAGCAGCGCCGCGTAGCGCGCCACCGACGCCGGCGTGTGCAGGAAGTGCGCGTGCAGCCGGTCGACGTCGGCCGGCAGCTCGGCGGCGAGCACCAGCGCCTGGCCGAAGCGGCGGACGCGGCTCGGCGTCGGATCCCTCGTCAAATCCCCGAGCCAGACGGCGCGCGCCGCCCGGTAGGTGTCGAACTTGCGCACCGAGAGCCATGCGCGCAGAACGCGCAGCGGCTCCCGCAGCAAATACTCGGGCAGGTAGAGCAGCTGCGCGCGGATCTCGCGGTGCACGGGATGCACGCGCGCCTCGGCCGGGCGGCGCAGCGAGACGATCAGGATCTCCAGACCGCGGCGCTCGAGCGCGGCGATCTCCTGCGCGATGAAGCTCTCGGAGAGGCGCGGGTAGCCCTTGAGGACGAAGGCGACGCGCAAAACCGGTGCCGCTTGCTACCCGATGCGCGACAGCGCCTGCTGCGGAACCTCGTCCTCCGCGGACTCGATCCAGGGCGCGACGAGTCGCGAGACGTTGGTAAGGCCCTCGAGCAGGCCGGGCACGACGACGTCCGAGGGACGGTTCTGGCGCGGCAGCGCGCGCAGCGCCGCGGCCATGACCGCGGGATCGTACTGGCCGTCGTCCCTGAGCATGCTCACCAGGCCCAGGTCGGCGGCGCGGGAGGCGCGGATGTACTGCTCGAGACGCGGCTCGGTGCGCGGCACGATCAGCGCGCGCTTGTCGAGCGAGAGCACCTCGCAGAAGGTGTTGTAGCCGCCCATCGCCACTACCGCCGCGGCGCGGTCGAGCAGGGTCTCGAGCTGGCCATGGAAGGTGATCACGTCGACGCGCCTGAGCTTGGCGGCGCGGTCCATGAACTCGGCCTGGCGCTCGCTGTGCATGAACGGCCCGAGCACCAGCAGCGCCGGGTAGGGCAGCAGCGGGTCGTGCTCGTAGGCGCGCAGCACCCAGTCGATCAGCGCCTCGCCGTCGCCTCCGCCGCCGGTGGTGACCAGCAGGAAGGGGCGGTTGGCGATCTCGGGCAGGCGCGGGGGCGCGCCGTGCGACGGCACCTCGCGGTGCAGGTAGCCGGTGTAGACCATCTTCTGGCGCACGCTGCGCGGCAGCGCCACGCCTTCGAGCGGGTCGCAGATCTGCGGCAGGCCGTAGACCCAGATCTCGTCGTAGAGGTCGCGCAGCGCCGGCATCGCTTTCTTGCGCTGCCACTCGGGCTCGAGGAGGCGCGGCTCGTCCATCACGTCGCGCAGCCCCAGCACCAGGCGCGCGCCGCGGCGCTTGAGCGCCTTGAGCGTGGGCAGCACCTCGCCGCGCAGGCCGACCGGCTCCTTGTCGACGATGAAGAGGTCCGGGTCGAAGATCTCGGCGGTGTGCTCGATGATCGAGGCGCGCATCGAGAGCATCTCGGCGATGTCGAGGTGCAGGTTGAGCGGCGTGTACTCGCCGTTGCGCAGCTTGATCACGCCCGGCACGCGCACGAAGTCGACGCGCGTGCGGAAGTCGAAGCTGCCGATGATCGGCGAGCCCGACAGGATCAGGACCGAGAGCTGCTTGTAGCGCTCGACGAGCGCGTGCGCGATGGCGCGGCAGCGGCGCAGGTGGCCGAGGCCGAACGTGTCGTGGCTATAGATGAGTATGCGTGCATCCTTGCGGCTCGCTCGCATACGGATCCCCCCTTATGAAAGGCTATTCTCGTATCAAATTCCGGCGCGGGCAAGGCAGGCCTTGCAGGCGCCGCAGGGCCGCCAGCCCGCCCCCTCGGGCACGGGGCGGCGGCAGGACCAGGTGAGCTCGCGCAGCTCCCGCGGCAGAAAGCGGGCGAGCTGCTGCTTGGTCCAGTCGTAGACGGGATAGATCCACTCCACGCCCGGCTCGCCCAGGCGGCGTGCGCGGTAGCACTCGTAGAGCGCGTCGAACACGCGCCGCTGGCGCTCCGAGCGGTTGACGATGTCGGTATCGCGACTGAGGGCTGCGACCGCGACGCGGTCGCAGCGCGGCGTGTCGATCGCCACCGAGCAGGCGACGAACGCGATCGACACGTAGTCGATCGGGATCGCCTCCAGGCCGCGGAAGTCGAGCCCGGACTCCGAATAGCGGAAAGCGCGGTAGCGGCCGCGGCACCACGCGACGATGCGCTCGCACGCCTGCTGCTCGGCGCCGTCGCGGCCCTCCTCGTTCGCCATGCGGATGTGGTGCACGCGCAGCTCGTCCTGCGTCTCGGTGAGGAGCTTCACCAGCATCGCGGTGCTGTCCAGGCCGCCTGAGAACATCACGAGCGTCGACATGGGGTCAATCAGGCGAAAATTCTATTAGCATTGCCGGCCATGAACGTGCGCCAGCTTCTCGACCTCTCCGGCCGCGTCGCGCTCGTCACCGGCGGCTCGCGCGGGCTCGGGCTGCAGATCGCCGAAGCCCTCGGCGAGATGGGCGCAAGCATCGCCATCACCGCGCGCAAGCAAAATGAGCTCGACGAGGCTGCCGCCCGCCTGAAGCGGCAGAAGATCCAGTGCGAGGCGTGGACCTGCGACATCGGCAAGCGCGAGGCGATCGTGCCGATGGCCGACGCCGTGCTCCGGAAATTCGGCAAGGTCGACATCCTGGTCAACAACGCCGGCGCGACCTGGGGTGCGCCCGCCGAGGAGCACCCGCTCGAGGCGTGGGACAAGCTCGTCAACCTGAACCTCACCGGCGCCTTCGTGCTGACGCAGCACATCGGCAAGAAATCGATGATCCCGGCGAAATGGGGGCGCATCATCAACGTCGCCTCGATCGCCGGCCTGATGGGCCAGGACCCGCGCATCGTGCGCACCATCGCCTACAACACCACCAAGGGCGGGCTGGTGAACTTCACGCGCGCGCTGGCGGCAGAGTGGGGCGCGCACGGCATCACGGTGAACGCGATCTGCCCCGGCTTCTTCCCGTCGAAGATGACGCGCGCCACGCTGGACAGCCTTTCGAATCTCATCCTCGAAACGACGCCCAATCGCCGCATGGGCAACGACGAGGACCTCAAGGGGCTGGCGGTGCTGCTCGCTTCCGAGGCCTCGCGCCACATCACCGGGCAGGCGATCGCGGTCGACGGGGGCGCGACGGTCATATGAAGGTCGAGTTCGCGCGCGAGTACCAGAAGAAGATCCCGTTCGTCTCGCATCTCAAGATCCTGACCGAGACGCTGGGCAAAGGCAGCGCGCAGCTCTCGCTGCCGATCGAGCCGCACCTCACCAACAGCCTCGGCACGGTGCATGGCGGCGTGATCATGTCGCTGCTCGACGTGGCGCTGTGCACCGCCGCGCGCACGCTGCACCCGGAATCGAAGGGCGTGATCACCATCAGCCTGACCACATCGTTCATCGGCGCGGGCAACGGCGCGAAGCTGCTCTGCGACGCGCGCGTACTGAAGGACGGCAGGAGCCTGAGCTTCGTCGAGGCCGAGGCGCACAACGACGACGGCTCGATCGTCGCCAAGGCGCTCGCCACCGTGCGGGTGCTGGTGAAGGACTAGAATTCGCTCCCGGAGGCTTCGATGAGCACGACCCCGCAGGCGCCGGCGCCGGTGTCGGACGAGACTATCGTCCTTCGCGACAACTTCGTCCCCGACGGCGCCACCGTGCCCGCGGGCAACGGCTGGACCTGGATCGCCGAGGCCTGGGGGCTGTTCCGCAAGGCCGCCGGCACCTGGATCGCGATGGTGGTCGTGGTGTTCGTGATCTTCGCGGCGCTCGCCTTCATCCCGGTACTGGGCTCGCTCGCGGGCGTGGTGCTCGGCCCGGTGTTCACCGCCGGGCTGGTGATGGCGGCGCGCACCCTCGAGCAGGGCGGGGAAGCGCAGTTCGGCCAGCTGTTCGGCGGCTTCCGCCACCGCTTCGGCGTGCTCGCCGCCGTGGGCGCGATCTACCTCGTCGCCACGGTGGCGATCGTGTTCATCGTTTCGCTCGCGAGCGGCGTCGGCCTGCTGACGCTGGTCGGCGTCGAGCGCCCGCAGGACCCCGCGGCGCTCGGCGTAACGATCGCCATCGCCGTCCTGCTGATCGCCGCGCTGATGCTGCCGCTGCTGATGGCGGTGTGGTTCGCCCCGCCGCTGGTCGCCTTCAACGAGATGGGCGCTTTCGAGGCGATGAAGCAGAGCTTCATGGGCTGCCTGAAGAACCTGATGCCGTTCCTGCTCTACGGCGTGATCCTGCTCGTCGCCTCGATCGTCGCCACGATGCCGCTCATGCTCGGCTGGCTGGTGCTGGGGCCGGTGTTCGCGGCGTCGATCTACACCGCCTACCGCGACATCTACTTCAGGCGGTCCTGACGCTCAGCGCTTCGGCGCTTCGAGCCCGCCGAGGATGAAGCGGTTCCACGTCGGGCTGACGATCACCTCGTTGACGCACGCGCGCGCCGGCAGGCTGGCGATGAAGAGGATGGTCTTGCCGAGGTCCTCGGGCTGCAGCATGCGCGAGCGCTCCTCGGCCGAGGGCGGCACCGGGCGCTTCTCCAGGATCGGCGTCGCCGCCTCGCCGGGCAGGATCGAGCTCGCGCGGATGCCGTGCGCGCATTCCTCGAGATTGATCGATTCGGTGAGCGCGATCACCGCGCGCTTGGTGGCGTTATAGCCGGGCCCGGTGAGGATGGTCGCGTAGCGCCCGGCCCACGACGAGACGTTGATGATCAGGCCGTCCTTGCGCGCGCGCATCCCGGGCAGCGCGGCCTGCACGCAGTAGAACATGCCCGAGAGGTTGACCGCGACGATCTGGTCCCAGCCCTCGCCCGTCACGTCGCGGAAGTTGCGCTGCGGCAGGTTGATGCCGGCGCTGTTCACCAGGATGTCGAGGCGCCCGTGGCGCTTGTGGATCTCGTCCGCCGCGCGCGCCACCTGCCTCTTGTCGGCGACGTCGCAGACGACCGACTCGAAGCCGGCCTTCTTCAGCGTCGCGTCGGTCCGGCCCGAGATCACGACCTTCGCGCCCGCCGCCGCCAGCTCCTTCGCCCCGGCGAGGCCGATCCCGGAGCCGCCGCCCGTGATCCAGGCGACTTTGTTTGCCAGACTACCTGCGGGCATATTGCTTGGCGCCGAACAGGATCTCGCGTTCCTTGTCGCTATGCGGCCCCTGCCGCCGGCGCTCGGCGAGCACCTGCACCGCCTTCTTCACCGCCGGCCGCTCGGCGATGCGATCCCGCCAGCGCTTGACGTTGGGGTACTGCTCGATGTCGACGCCCTGCCGCTCGGGTGCGCGCAGCCACGGCATGGTCGCCATGTCGGCAATGGTGTACTCGTCGCACGCCAGCCATTCGGATTTCTTCAATTGGGCATCGAGCACGCCGTAGAGCCGGTTGGCCTCGTTCTTGTAGCGGTTCATCGCGTACTCGATCTTCTCCGGCGCGTAGCCGAGGAAGTGATGCGCCTGGCCGAGCATCGGCCCGACGTGTCCCATCTGCGTCATCACCCACTGCATCACCTGCCAGCGCTTGCGCACGTCCTTGGGCAGGAACTTGCCGGTCTTCGAGGCAAGGTAGAAGAGCATCGCGCCTGACTCGGCGAGCGCGAGCGGCTTTCCGCCCGGGCCATCCTTGTCGACCATCGCCGGGATCTTGTTGTTGGGCGAGATGGCGAGGAACTCGGTCTTGAACTGCTCGCCCGCGCCGATGTCGACCGGGTGCACGTTGTAGGCGAGGCCGGTCTCCTCGAGCATGATGTGGATCTTGTGGCCGTTCGGAGTGGGCCAGGTGTAGAGGTCGATCATAGTTTGATCAGCTGTTTCCCGAAGTTTTCGCCTTTGAGGAGACCGATGAAGGCCCGCGGCGCATTTTCCAGGCCCTCGGTGACGCTCTCGCGGTACTTGATCCTGCCGGACGCGACCCACCCGGTGAGCTCGGGCAGCGCTTTCGCCCACAGCTCGATGCGGTCGGAGACGATGAAGCCCTGCACCTTGACCCGGTTTACCAGGATCGACGCGAACGACTTCACGCCGTAGGGATCGGTCGTGTTGTACTGCGAGATCAGCCCGCACACCGCGATGCGCGAGAAGGGATTCATCCGGCGCAGCACCGCGTCGAGGATCTCGCCGCCGACGTTCTCGAAGTAGCAGTCGATGCCGTTCGGCGCCGCCGCCTTGAGCTCGTCATTCAGCCTCCCCGCCTTGTAGTCGACGCAGGCGTCGAGGCCGAGCTCCCGGGTCACGTAGTCGCACTTCGTTTTTCCGCCGGCGATGCCGACCGCGCGGCAGCCCTTGAGCTTCGCGATCTGGCCGACCACGCTGCCGACCGCGCCGGAAGCTGCCGAGACGACGACGGTTTCGCCCGATTTTGGCTGGCAGATGTCCAGGAGGCCGACCCACGCAGTGACCCCGGGCATGCCGAGCACGCCGAGGAACGCAGACGCCGGCACCCGGCTCGCGTCGACCTTGGTGAAGCCCTTGCCGTCGCTGCAGCCGTACTGCTGCCAGCCGAGCGAGGTCAGCACGTGCTCGCCCTTCCTGTACTTCGCGTTCTTCGACTCGAGCACCTCGCCGACGGTCTGGCCGACCATCACCTCGCCGATCTCCTGCTTTGCGGCGTAGGACTTGACGTCGTTCATGCGCCCGCGCATGTACGGATCGAGCGACAGCCACAGGTTCTTCACCAGCACCTCGCCCTCCCGAGGCGCGGGAACCGGCGAGGATTCGAGGCGGAAATTGGCCTCCGTCACCCAGCCTTGGGGCCGGCTGGCGAGCACGATGCGCTGGTTTTGCACGCTACAGCCTGGCGAAGCGCGCCAGGTGGTAGTCCGCGTCGCCGAATTCGCGCGCCAGCACGGTGAGGCGCCGGAAGGCGTGGCTCACCTTGAGCTCGTCGCTCATCCCCATGCCGCCGTGCAGCTGCACCGCCTCCTGGCTCACATGGCGCGCGGCGTCGGCGACCTTGATCTTCGCCGCCGAGATCGACTTCGGGTCGGAGCCGGAATCCGCCTTGCTCGCCGCGAGGCAGGCCATCGAGCGCGCCTGCTCGAGCGAGATGAACATGTCGACGATGCGGTGCTGCAGCGCCTGGAAGGTGCCGATCGGCACGCCGAACTGCTTGCGCGTCTTCAGGTACTCGAGCGTGGTGTCGCAGGTGAACTTCATCGCGCCCACCGCCTCGGCGCAGACCAGCGCCGTGCCGAGGTCGACGACTTCCTCCAGGAGCTTCACGCCGCCTTCGAGCGGCTCGGCCGGCGCGCCGCGCAGCACGACGTCGGCGGCGAGGCGCTCGTCGATCGTGCGATGGGGCTTCAGCTCGGCGCGCGCCGTTTCGACGAGGAAAAGCTGCACCGCGCCTTGCGTCTTCGCGCTCACGACCAGGTGCTGCGCAACGGGCGCGCCGATCACTCCGGCCTTCTCGCCTTCGATCGTCCAGCCCGAGCCCTTGCGCGACGCGCTGGCGCGCACCGCGTCGAGCGCGTAGCGGCTGCCCTGCTCGGCGTGCGCAAGCGCGAGGCGCGCGCGGCCCTCGATGACCCCGGGTGCGACTTTTTCCTTGAGCGCCTCCGAAGCGCCGCGCTCCAGCGCGCGCGCCGCGACCACCAGCGGCAGGTAGGGCTCGACCACCAGCGCCTCGCCGAACGCCTCGAGCACGCCCATCAGGTCGACCGCGCCGCCGCCGAAGCCGCCGTGATCGGCCGAGAACGGCAGCCCGGTCAGCCCCATCTCGGCGAAATGCGCCCAGGCCTGGGTGCTCCAGCCGTCGCCCGAGACGATTTTCTTGCGCGCCTCGAAGTCATAGCTCTTGGCGAGATAGCGGCGGACCGAATCGGCCAGCAGCTGCTGCTGCTCGTTGTAATCGAAGTTCATAGACCCAACGTCATTTTCGCGATGATGTTGCGCTGGATTTCATTCGACCCCGCATAGATCGTGGTCTTGCGCATGCTGAGGTAGCGCTTGCGCACCGCGTCGGCAGCCGGGTCCGAAGCGGCCGGGTCGGTCGCCTCCATCATCAGCTCGGTCAGCCCCTGCTGGATCTCGGTGCCCTTGATCTTGAGCATCGACACGTCGGCGCCCGGCGGCTGGCCGGTGCGGCGCATGCGGTCGAGGAAGCGCAGGTTGGTGATCTCGAGCGCGGTCAGCTCGACTTCCACGCGCGAGAGCCGGTCGCGCCAGCGCGGGTCGTCCATCATGTGCGCACCATACTGCTTGAGGCGCGCGAGCTGCCGGCGCGACTCGCCGATGCGGCCGGTGTTCATGCGCTCGTAGCCGAGCAGGTACTTGGCCACCGTCCAGCCCTTGCCCTCTTCGTGCACGAGGTTCTCGACCGGCACCTTGACATCGTCGAAGAACACCTCGTTCACCTCGTGCGCGCCGTCCATCAGGATCAGCGGCCGCACCGTGATGCCCGGGGTCTTCATGTCCATCAGCAGGAACGAGATGCCTTCCTGGCGCTTCTCCTGCGTCGGATCGGTGCGTACCAGGCAGAAGATCCAGTCGGCGTAGTGCGCGAGCGTGGTCCAGATCTTCTGGCCGTTCACTACGTAATGGTCGCCCTGGCGCATGGCTTTCGTTTTGAGCGACGCGAGATCACTGCCTGAGCCCGGCTCGGAGTAGCCCTGGCACCAGAAGTCGTCGCCGTTGTAGATGCGCGGCAGGTAGCGCTTCTTCTGCGCCTCGCTGCCGAAGCGCAGCAGCACCGCCGCGCACATGGTCACGCCGAAGGGGATGATCGGCGGCGCGCCGGCGAAGCCGAGCTCCTCGTCGAAGATGTAGCGCTGCACCACGTTCCAGCCGGTGCCGCCCCACTCCTTGGGCCAGGCCGGCGCGACCCAGCCCTGCTTGGCGAGGATGCGGTGCCAGCGCATCAGGTCCTCTTTCGACAGGTGGCCGTTGTTCTCCACCTTGTCGCGCAGGTCCTTCGGCAAGTTGGCGCTGAGCCAGCCCCGGACCTGGTCTCGGAATTGGAGCTCTTCCGGGGAGTAGTTGAGGTCCATTACAAGATGGTAACGCCGCCATCGGCGACTATGCACTGCCCCGTGATGAAGGCGGCGGCTTCGGACGCGAGGAATACCGCGATGCCCCCGATGTCGCGCGGCTCGCCGAGACGGCGCAGCGGGGTGTTTGAAACACGCTCCTCGGCGCGCTTGGGGTCTTCCCAGAGCGCGCGGGCGAACTCGGTCTTCACCAGGCCCGGCGCGATGGCGTTGACGCGCACGTTCTTCGGCCCCCATTCGGCGGCGAGGTTGCGCACCAGGTGGTGGTCGGCGGCCTTGGAGATGCCATAGGCGCCGATCACGGTGTTGGCGAGGATGCCGCCGATCGAGCCGACGACGATGAAGCTGCCGCCCGCCTTCATCCGCGGCAGCGTCATGCCGGCGAGCCACAGCACGCTCTTCACGTTGTTGTTGACGATCTTGTCGAAGGCGTCGTCGGAGATGCCGGTCAGCGGCCCGTAGTAGGGATTCGAGGCCGCGTTGGCCACCACGATGTCGATCGTCCCCCACTTGCGCGCGGTCGCGTCGACCAGCGCCTGCAGCTCCTCCTTGCGCGAGACGTTGCACGCCTGGGCGATCGCTTCATGACCCGCTTTCTCGAATTCGAGCCGGGTCTGTTCGCAGGACTCGGCCTTGCGGCTGGAGATGCACACCTTCGCGCCGGCGCGCGCCAGCTCCTCGGCGATCGATTTGCCGATGCCGCGCGTCGAACCGGTGATCAGCGCGGACTTGCCTTTAAGGTCGAATAGGGACTTCATGATTTCGCAATGTGAAATTCGATATGACTAAGTTGACAGTCGGCGCTCGCTGGTCAGAATAGCGAAACACGAAGCACTTCGCTTCTCCCCCAAAGAAACACAACGGAAGGAAAGGCTCATGGGCGCTCCCGAACCCGCGGCACCGCTTGCGCAACCCCAGGCCACTTTCAGCTACGAGCACGAGGGCGACCGCCAGTTTGCCACGACCCTGGCGCGCGGGCTCGAGGTGCTGCGCTGCTTCACGCCGCTCGAGCCGCTCCTGGGGAACAAGGAGATCTCGGTTCGCACCGGGCTGCCCAAGCCGACGGTGTCGCGCCTGACCTATACGCTCACCAAGCTGGGCTACCTGCGCCACAACATGCGCCTGGGCAAGTACCAGCTCGGCTCGGCGGTGCTCTCGATCGGCTATCCGCTGCTCGCCTCGATGAACGTGCGCCAGATGGCGCGGCCGCTGATGAAGGAGCTGGCCGACTATTGCAGCGGCTCGGTTTCGATGGGCGTGCGCGACCGCCTGAACATGGTCTACGTCGAGTCCTGCCGCTGCGGCAACGGCATCACTACCCTGCCCGACATCGGCACCTCGGTGCCGATCTCGCACTCGGTGATCGGGCGCGCCTTCCTCGCCGCCTGCACCCCGCCCGAGCGCGAGGCGGTGCTCAACCACATGAAGGTCAAGGAGCCCGAGTCGCACCGCAAGTACCGGACGGCGATCGACAAGTCGCTGGACGACATCCGGGCGCGCGGCTTCTGCGCCTCGAGCGGCGAGCTGCGCCGCGAGGTGCACGCGGTCGGCGTGCCGATGCGCCGCACGGTCGATGGCGAGATCGTCGCCTTCAACTGCATCGTGCCGGCGTTCATGGTGAAGAAGGGGCAGCTCGAGGACGACCTCGGGCCGCGCCTGGTCGCCATGGTGCGCAACGTCGAAGCGTCTCTGGGACTTCACTGAGGGAAGACGCCCTTTCGCTTCTCGGCGCGCAGGCCCTGCGCGTCGTCGTCATCCTCCTCCTCGCCTGGCTCCTCCAGGCGATCGCCGCGCGCCTGATCCGCCTGTTCCGCGCCTACATGGCGCGGCGCACCGGCCCCGACGAGATCACGCGCGTCGAGACGCTGGCGCGCGTCTTCCGCGGCGTCGCCACCATCGTCATCGTCATCGTCGCCGGCACGCTGGTGCTCGACGCGCTGGGCATCTCCGTGGCGCCGGTCCTCGCCACCGCGGGCGTGGCCGGCGTGGCGATCGGCTTCGGCGCGCAAAGCCTGATCAAGGACTACTTCACCGGCTTCTTCCTGCTGCTCGAGGACCAGGTGCGCCAGGGCGACGTGGTCGAGATCGTGGGCAAGAGCGGCCGCGTCGAGGAAGTCACGCTGCGCTACGTACGGCTGCGCGACTTCGACGGCCACGTGCACTACGTGCCCAACGGGGAGATCAAGGTGGTGACCAACCGCACGCGCGGCTTTGCCTACGCGGCGGTCGACGTCGGCGTCGGCTATGGCGTCGACCTCGAGCAGGCGCTCGCGGCGATGCGCGAGGTGGGCGAGGCGCTGCGTGCCGATGGCCGCTGGCAAGGCAGGATCGCGGACGACATCGAGATCCTGGGCGTCGAGAAGCTCGACAACTCGGCCGTCGTGCTTCGCTGCCGCCTGAAGGTCGTGCCGGCGATCGAGCAGTGGAACGTGAAGCGCGAGCTCCTGAAGCGCCTGAAGGCCGCGTTCGATCAGCGCGGCATCGAGATCCCGTTTCCCCAGCTCACCGTGCACATGCCGAAATGAGCTCGTGCAGCCGGCGCACGCCGTCGGTCAGCGCGGCGGGGCCCGGCTGCAGGATCTCGGCGGACTTGATCTCGTAGAGGCGGTTCTCGCGCACCGCAGGGATCGCGCTCCAGCCTTCCCTCGCCTTGACCTTTTCCGGACGGAATTTCTTGCCGCACCACGAGGCGATCAGGACCTCGGGCGAGCGCTCGATCACCGCGGCGGAGTCGACGATGCGCCCGCTCGCAGCGGCGGAGGTGGATTTTTCCGAGAACACATCCTCGCCGCCGGCGATGCCGACCAGCTCGCTCACCCAGCGAATGGCGCTGATCATCGGCTCGTCCCACTCCTCGAAGTAGACCTTCGGCCGCTTCTTCAATTTCGACGCCGAGCGGCGGATCTCTGCCAGCCCCGCCTCCAGTTTCCCAATCAATTCCTTTCCCTTGACCTGCGCATCGACCATCGAGCTGAGCATCAGGATCATTGAAAGAATCTCGTCGACCGAGCGCTGGTTGAAGAGCACCACGTTCAGCCCGGCCTTGGCGAGCTCGCGCGCGATATCGGCCTGCAGGTCGGAAAATCCGAGGACGAGATCCGGCCGCAGGGCGAGGATGGCGTCGTTCTTTGCCGAGAGGAAAGCGGAAACGCGCGGCTTCTCGCGCCGCGCGCGCGGCGGGCGCACGGTGTAGCCGGAGATGCCGACGATGCGACGCTCTTCCCCGAGGAGGTAGAGCGTCTCGGTGGTCTCTTCCGTCAAGCAGACGATGCGCTCGGGATAGCGCGCAGGCATTCTGTATTATCAGGTCATGGGTCCGCTCGCCGGCGTGAAGGTGCTCGAGTTCGAAGCGATCGGCCCGGCGCCGTTCGCCGGCATGCTGCTCGCCGACATGGGCGCCGACGTGCTGGTGCTCGACCGGCCGGGCAGCTCCGGCCTGGGGCTCGAGCGCGAGCGCTGGTACGACGTGATGCTGCGCGGCAAGCGCTCGGTCACGCTCGACCTCAAGAGCCAGGACGGGAAGGAGGCGGCGCTCCGGCTGATCGCGCGCGCCGATGCGCTGATCGAGGGCTTCCGGCCCGGGGTGATGGAACGCCTGGGGCTCGGTCCCGACGCCGTGCTCAAGCGCAACCCGAAGATCGTCTACGGCCGCATGACTGGCTGGGGCCAGGAGGGCCCGCTCGCGCCGCGCGCCGGCCATGACATCAACTACATCGCGCTCGCCGGCGTGCTCAACGCCTTCGGCCGCAAGGGCCAGGCGCCGGTGCCGCCGCTCAACCTGATCGGCGACTTCGGCGGCGGCGGCATGCTGCTCGGCTTCGGCGTGGTCTGCGCGCTGCTCGAAGCGGGCCGCTCGGGCCGCGGCCAGGTGGTCGACGCGGCGATGGTCGACGGCGCCGCATTGCTCGCGGCGATGTTCCATGGTTTTTTGAAAGCCAAGACCTGGAGTGAAGAGCGGGGCGTCAACATTCTCGACACCGGCGCGCCGTGGTACGACGTGTACGAGACCCGCGACGGCAAGTACGTGGCCATCGGCGCGATCGAGGACAAGTTCTTCGCCGAGCTGGTCCGGAAGCTGGCGCTGGCGCAGGTTCCGCCCCAGCACGACCGCTCGCGCTGGGCCGAGATGCGGTCGCTGTTTGAAAAGACTTTCAAAACCAGGACGCGCGACGAGTGGTGCAAGGTCTTCGACGGCTCCGACGCCTGCTTTGCGCCGGTGCTCTCCTGGTCCGAGGCGAGGGCGCATCCGCACAACGCGCAGCGAAATGCCTACCTGGAGGTCAAGAACGTGAAGCAGCCTGCGCCCGCCCCGCGGTTTTCGCGCACGCCGGGCGAGGTGCGCCGGCCGCCGCCGGAGCGCGGCGGCGGCGGCGGGGCGGCCCTGCAGGAATGGGGCTTCGGCGAAGCCGAGCGCGCGCAGCTGCAGGCGCTTGGTTTGAACTTTTCAGCCTAGCCGGAGACGCAAGCCATTAGAATCGCGCCCGGCTAACCGGAGGTGCCGATGCTCGGACGCCTGATGCCCCGCGAGGGCAAGTTCTTCGACCTGTTCAACGCCCACGCCGAGCGCATCGTCGAGGGCAGCCGCGAGCTCGCGGCGATGATCGGCACGTTCGACCAGCTCGACGCGCACGCGCAGCGCATCGACGGCGCCGAGCGCGCCGCCGACAAGATAACGCACGAGTGCATCTCGCTCCTGCACAAGACCTTCATCACGCCGTTCGACCGCGACCAGATCCACCAGCTGATCACCGCGATGGACGACATCCTGGACCTGATCCAGGACGTGGCCGAGTCGATCGCGCTCTACGACCTGCGCAGCGTCACGCCCGAGGCGAAGCAGCTCGCCGAGATCTGCCAGCAGTGCTGCGACCGCGTCAAGGCGACGGTGGCGCTGCTCACCAACGTCAAGAGCTCGGCCGCGATCCTCAAGCTGTGCGAGGAGATCGACCGCCTCGAGTCCGACGCCGACCGGGTGATGCGCTCGGCCATGTCGAAGCTGTTCCGCGAGGAGAGCGACCTCAAGCAGGTGATGAAGCTGCGCGTGGTGTACGACCTGCTCGAGACCATCACCGACCGCTGCGAGGACGTGGCGAACATCATCGAAGGCATCGTCCTAGAGAACTCGTAGATGGACGGCACCGCCGGCCAGCTCAGCTTCGGAATCCTCGCCGGCCTGGTCATCGTCGCGCTCGCGTTCGACTTCATGAACGGCTTCCACGACGCCGCGAACGGCATCTCCACAGTGGTGTCGACGCGGGTGCTCAAGCCCTACCAGGCGGTGGTGATCGCCGCGCTCGCGAATTTCGTCGCGGTGTTCATCTTCCACCTCAGCGTCGCCGCGACGGTGGGCAAAGGCATCATCGACCAGGGGATCGTCGATCACCACGTGGTGCTCGGCGCGCTCACCGGCGCCATCGCGTGGAACATCATCACCTGGTACTACGGCATCCCATCGTCGTCGTCGCACGCGCTGATCGGCGGGCTGGTCGGCGCCGGCGTCGCCAAGGCCGGCATCTGGTCGCTGCTCCCGGCGGGCATCCTTAAGACGGTGGCGTTCATCTTCATCTCGCCGCTGCTCGGCTTCGCCATCGGCTCGGTGCTGTTCCTGATCATCTCGTGGCTGTTCGTGCGCTCGACGCCGAGCCGGGTCGACCGCATCTTCCGCCGGTTGCAGCTTGTTTCGTCGTCGCTCTACAGCCTCGGCCACGGCGGCAACGACGCGCAGAAGACGATCGGCATCATCTGGATGCTGCTCATCGCGGCCGGCTATACCGGCGAAGCCGACCCGGTGCCCGTCTGGGTGGTCGTCGCCTGCTACATCACCATCGGGCTGGGCACGATGTTCGGCGGCTGGCGCATCGTGAAGACGATGGGCCAGCGCATCACCAAGATCCGGCCCGCGAGCGGCTTCTGCGCCGAGCTCTCCGGCTCGATCACGCTCTTCCTCGCGACCAGCCTGGGGATCCCGGTGTCGACCACCCACACCATCACCGGGTCGATCATCGGGGTGGGCGCGACGCAGTCGGTCTCGGCGGTGCGCTGGGGCCTCGCCGGCAACATCGTCTGGGCCTGGATCCTCACCATCCCCTGCTCGGCCTTCATGGCCGGCCTGGCGTGGTGGGTGGCCCACGCCACGCTATCGCGCTAGTGCTTGTGCTCGGGCGCGCTCGCGGTCAGCGGGCGCACCTGCAGCTCGGCCTTCACCTCGCCCGCCGTCTCGAACTTCAGCGCGAGCGGCACGCGCTCGCCTCCCTTGAGCGGCTGCCTCAGGTTGACGATCATCAGGTGGGGGCCGTTCGGCTTCAGCTCGAAGGCGCCCTTCGCCGGGATGGCGTAGGTCTTCACTTCGCGCATGCGCATGATGTCCCCGTCCTTCTGCGTCACGTGCATTTCAACCCGGGTGGCCGCCGGCGTGCTCACCGCGAGCAGGCGATCGGGCGCGGCGGACGCATTGCGGATCGTCATGTAGCCCGCCGCGACCTTCGAGCCCGGCGCGGTAGCGCGCGCCCAGGGGGTCTCGACGGTGACCTGCGCGCTCGCCAGCATCGGCGCGAACGCCACAATGAACGCCATCAATTTCACTTGGCTCTCTCCTTTTCCTGAAGCTCGCGCCACAGGATCTTGCCGGTGGCGGTCTTGGGCAGCTCGGTGACGAACTGGACGACGCGCGGCACCTTGAACGCCGCCATGCGGCCGCGCGCCCACTCGATGATTTCCTCGGCTCGCGCGTCGGCACGGCGCGGCACCACCAGCGCCTTTACCGTCTCGCCGCGGTAGCCGTCGGGCGAGCCGATGACGCACGCCTCCTGCACCGCCGGGTGCTCGTAGAGCATCGCCTCGACCTCCGCCGGCCAGACCTTGAAGCCCGAGGCGTTGATCATGCGCTTGAGGCGGTCGGTGATGAAGAAGTAGCCGTCCTCGTCGTAGTAGCCGAGGTCGCCGGTGCGGAAGAAGCGCGCGCCGTCGTGCTCGACGAACGCCTCGCGCGTCGCCTGCTCCTGGCGCCAATAGCCCTTGAACACCTGCGGGCCGCGCACCACGATCTCGCCGACCTCCCCGGGTCCTTTTTCCTGGAAAGTTTCTACGTCGAGCACCCGGGCATCGGTGTCGAAGATCGGGATGCCGGCGCACTGGCGCTTGGGCCGGTGCGAGGGATTGATGTGCGTCGGCGCCATCGTCTCGGAAAGACCGTAGCCCTCGACGTAGGGCAGCTTGAACACGTCCTCCAGGCGCTTCGCGAGCGCGGCGGGCATCGCCGCGCCGCCGCCGCCCAGCACCTCGAGCGATGACAGGTCGTATTGCGGCAGCTTCGGGTTGGAAAGGAAGTCGACCAGCATGGTGGTGATCGCCGACCAGGTGGTGACGCGCGCCCGCTCGATCTGCATCGCGGCGCAATCGCGGTCCCAGCGCGACATCACCACGATCGTCGCTCCGGTGTAGAGCGGCGCGTTCATGCCCGCCTGCATGCCGGTGACATGGAACATCGGCAGCGCGGAGAGCACCACCTGCCCGACCTCCCCTTGGCCGCGCCACAGGAGATACGGCACCGTGGTCGCCTGCACGGTCGAATGCGTGTGGATGCAGCCCTTGGGCTTGCCGGTCGTGCCCGAGGTGTAAGGCATCACCGCCAGGTCATCCGGTCCGGCACGGTGTGGCGCAGGTCGAAGCTTTTCTCCCAGCGCGCTTTCCCACGACGTAGCTCCGGTCGGTTTGCGCGGCACTTTCACGAAGTCGGGCAGCGGCAGGTCGGGCGCCGGCGGCAGGTAATCGGAATAACTGGCGACGATCACGTGCGCGAGCCCGAGCGGCGCGACGCGCTCGTAGAGCTCCTGGCCGACGATCGCCACCGAGGCCTGCGCGTCCTCGACGTAGTGGCGCAGCTCCTCGCTGCGGTTCATCGGATTCACCGGCACCACCACCGCGTCGGCGCGCAGGATGGCGTAGTAGCTCATCACGAACTGCGGGCAGTTCTGCAGGTAGAGCAGCACGCGGTCGCCCCTGGCGACTCCGCAGCGCTGCTGCAGGTAGCCGGCGAGCGCATCGGCGCCGGCCTTCAGCGCCTGGTAGGTGACCTTGCGCCCGTAGTAGTCGATCGCCGCACGCTCGGGATGCAGCTCCACGCGCTCGACGAGGTTCTGGTAGACGCTTGCGCGCCGCGGCTCGAGACTCTTCGGAACGCCCGGCGGCCAGTGCGGGAAGTGACGCGTGAACATCACAGGGCGTATTTGGCGATGGCCTTCTCGTCCCACTCGATACCGACGCCAGGCGTCGAGGGAATGTGGACGTGGCCGTCGCGCAAAGTGACCGGCTCTCTCAGCACCGGCTCGGCCCAGTCGACGAACTCGAGCCAGTGGCAGGTCGGCGTCGCGGCAAGGAGATGGCAGCTCACCTCGGGAAAGAGGTGGCTCGACATCTCGACGCCGGCCGCCTGCGCCAGCGCGGCCGCGCGCATCCAGCCGGTGACCCCGCCGATGCGCTGCGCATCGGGCATGACGTAGTCGCACGCGCCGGCGGCGAGCGCCTGCGCCATCTGCTCCGGACCCATGAAGTTCTCGCCGATCTGGATCGGCGTTGCGACTTCCAGCCTCACCCGGCTGCAGCCGGAGAAATCGTCGGCTCGCACCGGCTCCTCGATCCAGTACACCCCGCCCTCGTCGTCGATCATGCGCCCGCGGCGACACGCCTCCGCCACGGTGAGCGCCTGGTTGAAGTCGACCATCAGCACGATATCGGGGCCGATCGCCTGCTTTACCGCGCGCAGCGCCTCGATGTCGGCACGCGCCTCGGCGCGGCCCAGGCGCAGCTTGACCGCTCGGAAGCCCTCGCCCACCAGCTCGCGAGCCTCGCGCTCCAGCGCGGGACGATCCATGATGCCGAGGCCCTTGGAGTTGTAGGCCGGAATCGGCCGCGGCGCAGCGCCGAGCAGGCGCACCAGCGGCTGGCCGAGCGCTTTCGCCTGCGCGTCCCACGCTGCCATGTCGATCGCCGACATGGCGAAGAGCACCACGTTATGCACGCCGAGCAGCGTATGCCGCGCGCGCAGCTTGCGCTCGAGCTCGAGCGGCGCCACTTCGTCGCCCTTCACCATCTCGGCCATCGCCTCGACCAGCCTGGCGAGCGGCGCCAGGTTCTGCCTTCCGACGCCGAACAGATACGCGCGGCCGACGATGTCCTGGTCGGTCTCGAGGTCGACGAGCAGCAGCGCCGCGCTCGCCACCTGGCCGGTGCTGGTGGAAAGCGGCCGTTTCATCGGGGCCGACACCGCCCGGACGCGGATGGATCGGATCTTCATTTTCCCGTGAAGCGGGGCTTCCGCTTCTCCATGAACGCGCGCCGGCCTTCCTTGTAGTCTGCGCTGGCCGCGCAGCGCTCCATCGCTTCGCGCATGCGCGCGGCGTCGGGGCTGCCTGCCGCCTTGGCGTATTCCTCGATGATGGTCTTGGAGTTGGCGATCGCGAGCGGCGCGTTCTCGCACAGCGCCTTCACCACATCGTCGACGAAGGTCTCGAGGTCGGCGTCGGGCAGCACGCGCTGCACGAGGCCCATCGCCAGCGCCTCGGCGGCGTCGTAGCGCCGGCCGAGGAACATGATCTCGCGGGCACGGGCGTGCCCCACGGTCTCGACCAGGCGCTTGTGGCCCTCGACGTTGTAGGCGAGGCCGAGCTTGGCGGCAGGAATCGCGAACTTCGCCGCTTCGCCGCAGTAGCGCAGGTCGCACGCGAGCGCGATCTCGAGCCCGCCGCCCAGGCAGTAGCCGTGGATCATCGCCACCGACGGCTTGAGCGAGCCCTGGATCGACTGCAGCACGCGGTCGAGCAGGCCGTCGTACTTGGCGACCGCGCCGCCCTCCGGGCGCAGCTGGTCGAATTCCGAGATATCTGCGCCGGCCGAGAACGCGTCGGTGCCCGCGCCGCGGAATACGACACAACGTATCTCGGCGTCGCGGTCGAGGTCTCGCATCGCCTCGGGGATCGCTCGCCACATCGCGCCGTTGATGGCATTGCGCTTCGCCGGCTGGTCGAACACCAGCCAGCCGACCGCGCCGCGCTTCTCGACGCGCAGGGTCATGGCTTTCCGCTGGGGCCGTAGACCGACGCCACTGCGGCTCGCGAGTCGCGCGCACCCCACTTGCCCGCCTCCACCCGCTGCAGGAAGTCGGCGAGCAGCTGGTTGAAGAGCGCCGGCTCCTCGAGGTTGATGCCGTGCCCGCTCTTCGGCAGCACGGCGAGGCCGGCCGCCGGCGCGCAACGCTTGACGAATACGCTGGCCTCGATGCTCGGCTCGTCCTCATCGCCCGTCATGACGAGCAGCGGCACTTTCAGGCGGGCGAGCTCCGCGGCCATGTCGTAGAAGGACGGCCGGCGCGACTGCACGCCGAGCAGCGTGTTCATGGCGCCGAGCGCCGAGTGCTCGTTGAACTGGCGCATGAACTCGTCGAAGCCGCGCGGATCCTTGTTCTGGTACTGGACGCGCGCGGCGCCGACGCCGTAAGCGGAGACGAAGTGCGCGATGCCCTTGCTGCGGATCGTCTCCGCGTTGGCTCGCGATTCGTGCTGGAACTTCGCGTGCGTGGCCGGATGCGAGCCGTAGCCGCCTCCGGCGAAGGTGAGCGAGAGCGCGCGCTGCGGGTAAGTGAGCCCGAAGTGCAGCGTGGCATTGGCGCCCATCGAGAGCCCGACCACGTGCGCGCGCTCGATCTTCAAACCGTCGAGCACCGCGCGGATGTCGTCGCGCGCGCGCTCCTGCGAGTAGCGGTTCCAGTCCTCGGGCACCTCGGAGGGCGGGTAGCCGCGCGCGTTGTAGGCGATGCAGCGGTAGGTGCGCGAGAAGTGGCGCACCTGCGGCTCCCAGGCGCGATGGTCGCCGCCGAACTCGTGGACGAATACGAGCGGCGTGCCGGCGCCCGCTTCCTCGTAGTGCAAAGCGACGCCGTCGTCGGTCCGGAGGCTGGGCATGTGGCATTCTATGGCGATGAAAGCCGTCCTCTGCAAGCAGTTCGGCCCGCCGGAATTGCTGGTGGTCGAAGAGCTGCCGTCGCCGAAGCCCGGCGCGGGCGAGGTGGTGATCTCGGTCAAGGCGGCAAGCGTCAACTTCCCCGACTTCCTCATCATCCAGAACAAGTACCAGTTCAAGGCGCCGCTGCCCTTCTCGCCGGGCAGCGAGCTCGCCGGCGTGGTGAAGGAAGTCGGTCCCGGGGTGAACGGCGTGAAGCCCGGTGACCGGGTGATCGCGTTCACCACGTTCGGCGCGTTCGCCGAGGAGGTGAAGACCGAGGCGGCGCGCCTCCTGCCGCTGCCGCAGGGCATGGACTTCGTCACCGGCGCGGCCTTCCTCCTCACCTACGGCACCTCCGACCACGCGCTGCGCGACCGCGCGGCGCTGAAGGCGGGCGAAACGCTGCTCGTGCTCGGCGCCGCGGGCGGCGTTGGCCTCGCCGCGATCGAGATCGGCAAGGCGCTCGGCGCGCGCGTCATCGCCTGCGCCTCGAGCGCCGACAAGCTCGCCGTCTGCCGCCAGCACGGCGCCGACGAGGGTATCGATTACGCCGCCGAGGACCTGCGCGAGCGCATCAAGGCCCTCACCGAAGGGCGCGGCGTCGACGTGGTGTACGACGCGGTCGGCGGCCCCTACAGCGAGCCCGCGTTCCGCTCGCTCGCCTGGCGCGGCCGGCAGCTGGTGATCGGCTTTGCCGCGGGCGACATCCCCAAGCTGCCGCTCAACCTCGCGCTCCTCAAGGGCGCATCCCTGGTCGGCGTGTTCTGGGGCGACTTCGCGCGCCGCGAGCCGGAAGGCTTCGCCGAGAGCGTGCGCCAGCTCGCGCGCTGGTACGCCGAGGGCAAGCTCAAGCCCCACGTGTCGCAGACACTGCCCTTCGAGCGCGCCGCCGAGGCGATCCAGCTCCTCGCCAGCCGAAAGGCGAAGGGAAAAGTCGTCCTTACGATGGCGGCGTAGCGTCGCCCGGGTCCAGCGGCCTCTGCATGAAGACGCTGTCCACCCAGCGGCCGAACTTGAAGCCCACCGAGCGCAGCGTGCCCACGCGCAGGAAGCCTGCCGCGACGTGCAGGTTGATCGACGCCGCGTTGGCGCTGTCGCCGATCACCGCCACGATCTGCCGGTAGCCGAGCGCCGCGCAGCGCTCGATCAGCACCGAGAGCAGCGCGGTGCCGATGCCGCGGCCCTCGAGGCCCGGGCGCACGTAGATCGAATCCTCCAGCGCGTAGCGATATGCGGAGCGCGCACGGTACGGCGCGCAGTAGCCGTAGCCCGCGACTTCGCCGCCGAAATCGGCGGTGAGCCAGGGCAGCTGCTTCGCCGTGACCTCGGCATAGCGCCGGCGTATTTCGTCGAGCGACGGCGGCTCTTCCTCGAACGAGGCGAGGCCGTGCAGCACGTGGTGCGCATAGATGGCCTGGATCGCCGGCAGGTCGTCGGCGCTGGCCGGCCGCACCTGCACCCGCTCACCGAGAATACGCGGGCTCCTCGCGATCGAGGATGCGCTTGAGCGCGGTGAAATGCGCGTCGGCGTATTTCGGCGCGTCATCGCGCATGAGCTTGTAGGTATTCTTGACGACTTCAGGGCGAACGGCGCGCAGCTTGCCGCCCATCATGCGCGCCAGCACCTGCAGCCGGCAGGCGCGCTCGAGGTAGTAGAGCGAATCGAACGCCTCGGCGACCGAAGGGCCGACGACGATCACGCCGTGGTTGGCGAGGAACATGACGCGCTTGCGGCCGAGCGCGCGCGCCAGGCGCTCGCCCTCGGCGTTGTCGACCACCAGGCCGTTGTAGACCTCGTCGTAGGCGATGTCGTCGTGGAAGCGCAGCGCGTTCTGCTCGACCATCTCGAGCCGCCCGCCCTCGAGCAGCGTGAGCGCCGTGGCATGGGGCATGTGGGTGTGCAGCACGCACGCGGCGTGCGGGCTGGCAAGGTGGATGCGCGAGTGAATGTAGAACGCGGTCTTCTCGTACTCGCCCTCGCCGGCGAGCACGTTGCCCTCGACATCGAGGGCGAGCAGGTTCGAAGCCGTGACCTCGCTCCAGTGCAGGCCATAGCGGTTCAGCAGGAAGGTACGGCCGTCCAGCATCAGGCTGAAGTGGTTGCACACCCCTTCGTGCAGGTCCAGGCGCACCGCCAGCCTGAAGGCGGCGGCCAGATCGACGCGCGCGGCGCGCTCGAGATCGAGGTCGATCGGCTTGCCCATGGCGCGCATTATAGTGGCGGCATGAAATGGCTTTGCCTCCTGCTGGCGGTCCTGCTGGTGGCGTGCACCAAGGTCACGCCGGAGAACTACGCGAAGATCCAGGAGGGGATGAGCGAGCAGGAAGTCGCCGCGGTGCTCGGCTCGCCCGACGAGTCGACCAGCCGCGACGTGCTCGGCATCTCGGGCACGACTTCCGTGTGGAAGAGCCGCGACGCGGCGATCACGCTGCGCTTCGTCAACGGCAAAGTGGTGCTGAAAAGCTTCGAGAAGCCTACTGGGACGAGCGCGGACCCCCCAGCTCGCTGACGCGCGCCTGGCCGGTGACGATCCCGTCCTTGACGCCGACGCGCAGCGCCCAGGGCTGCTGCGCACCCCAGTAATACTTGTACTCCCAGACCTGCGAGCCGCCCATCACGGGGTAGATGTAGTTCGGCGGCCCGATGATTCGTCGCGCCTCCTCGGCGGTGGTCTGGTTGTCGACCAGACGGTCGAAGTGCGCTTCATCCAGCACCTGCTCGATTCCCTTCAGCCTGCCATCGGCGCCTATCTCGGCACGGAACGTCTGCCGGCCGACGCGACCGCGCGGGTAAAACCAGGCCTCGCCGCCCTGCGCCAGCGCGACGATCTCGGCCGGCTTGCCCATCTCGGCGCGCACCGCCGCCTCGTCGGCGCCGGGCCGCAGGCCGCGGCCGTCGCTGACGCAGCCGGCAAGGAGGAGCACGAAGATCAGGAACCCGCGCTGCATATGCGGTTGGACACCGCCCAAGCCGGAATATTCCGTCAGTCGAGCTTGATGTTGGCGGCCTTGGCGACGCGCGTCCAGCGCGCGATCTCGGTGCGGATGAAGGCGCCGAACTCCTCGGGCGAGCTGCCGGTGATGTCGATGCCCGAGTCCTGCATGCGCTTCCTCACATCGGGCTGGGCGAGCGTCTTGCGCAGGTCGGCGTTGAGCCGCTTGACGATGTCGGGCGGCGTGCGCCCGGCCACCACGATGCCGCTGATGCTCAGCACCTCGAAGCCCGGAATGGTCTCGGCGACCGTCGGCACATCGGGCGCCGCCGGGTTGCGCGTGCGGCTGGTGACCGCGATCGCCTTCATCTTCCCCTGCTGGATGAAGCGCAGGATGCTGTAGATCGGGTCGAGCAGCAGGTCGATGCGCCCGGCCATCAGCTCGGGATAGGCCTGTGCGTTGCCCTTGAACGGCACGTGCAGCATGTCGATGCCCGCTTCCTGCTTGATGAGCTCGCCCGCGAGATGCATCGAGCTTCCCGAGCCGGGCGAGCCGTAGTTGAGCTTGCCGGGGTTCTTCTTGGCCAGCTCGATCACCTCGCGCAGATTGGAGGCGGCAAGGCTGGGCGAGCCGGCGATCATGATCGGCGATGTGCCCGTGAGCATCACCGGCGCGAGGTCGCGCAGCGTGTCGTAGGGCAGCTGGCGCAGCGCGGGGAGGATCACGAGCGGCGTCACCACCACGCACAGCGTATGGCCGTCCGGGTCGGACTTCGCCGTGTACTCCATGCCCACCGCGGTGCCCGCGCCGGGCTTGTACTCGACGATCACCGGCTTGCCCCAGAGCTGCTGCAGCGCCTGCGCGAACACGCGCGCCTGGATGTCGACCGCGCCGCCAGGCGGATTGGGTACGACCATGGTCACGGTCTTGGTCGGGACAAAGCTCTGCGCGGATGCGCCGAGCGCGGCGAAGCCGATGACGAAGGCAACGATCAGTCTCATGGTCAGTCCCCCTCGGTGAGCACCGCGCCCCTGGGCAGCGGCGCGACGTTGCGCCGGTAGATTCCGAGCCAGCCGCGCTCCTCGCGCCGCGGATGCGGCTTCAGCTTCCTGCGCCGGCGCGCGAGCTCGCGCGCCGCGACGCGCAGGTCGACGCGCCGGCGGTCGACGTCGATGGTGATCGGGTCGCCGTCGGCCACCAGCGCGAGCGGGCCGCCGGCGGCGGCCTCGGGCGAGACCTCGCCGACCACCAGCCCCTTGTTGACGAGGCCCGAGAGCTGGCCGTCGGTGATCACCGCGACCTTGTCGCCGAGGCCCGCGCCGTCGAGCGCGAACACGATGCGCGAGGCGCCCCCCATCCCCGGCGAGCCGGTGACGCCGAGGCCGCGCACCACCACGGCATGGCCGGCGCGGATGCGCCCCGCCTTGAGCGCGGCGATCGCCTCGTCGGAGCTGGTGAAGCAGATCGCGCTGCCCGCGAAGCGGCGCGCCTTGGTGGGCGAGATGCCGATCTTCACGATCGCGCCCTGCGGCGCGAGGCTGCCCCGCAGCACGACGAGCGCGGGCTTCTTCGCCACCGGACGCGACATGGGACGTATCACCTGTGCATCCGCGACCGCGTAACCCTTCAGGTTCTGCGCCACGCTGCGCCCCGTGACGGTCAGGGCTCTCTTGTCGAGGAGCGGCTCGAGCTGTTTCATCACCGCTTTCGCGCCGCCGGCGGCCTCGAAGGCCTCGATCGAGTCCTCGCCCACCGGCCGCACGCCGGCGAGCACCGGCACGCGCGCAGCGAAGCGCTCGAACGTCTTCCAGATGTCGAGCTTGAGGCGCGCCTCGAGCGCGACCGCCTGCAGGTGCTTCACCGTGTTCATCGAGCCGCCGACCGCGAGCACCGCCATCGCTGCGTTCTCGAAGGCGCCGCGCGTCAGGATGTCGCGCGGCTTCAGGTCCTCTTCCACCATTTCGACGATGCGCCGGCCGGCGGCGCGCGCGAAATCCAGCATGCGCGCGCTCATCGCCGCGACCGGCGTGCTGCCCGGCAGCGCCATGCCGAGCGCCTCGGCGACAATGTGCATCGAGTTGGCGGTGCCCATGCCCGAGCACACGCCGGGGCTGCGGATCGCGACGTCGGCTTCGCCGGCGAGCTCGTCGATCCCCATGCGCCCGGTTGCGACATGCATCGAGTGCAGGAACACGTCCTCGATGTCGAGGTGCTTGCCGCCGCGGCTGCCGCTCGCCTGGTAGCCGCAGGCGAGCACGATCGACGGAATGTCCAGGCGCGCCGCCGCCATCAGCTGGCCGGGCACCGTCTTGTCGCAGGAAGCGAGCAGCACCATGCCGTCGAGCTGCGCGCCCTCGACCTGCACCTCGATGTCGTTCGGGATCAGATCGCGCGCCGAGAGGATGTAGCCGCCGGCGTGGCCGGCGCCGGTGATGAAGTCGCTCGGCGCCGCGGTGCGGCACTCGAAGGGCAGCGCGCCGGCGGCGCGCACCGCGGCCTTCACCTCTGCGGCAACGTCGTCGAGGTGGCTGAAACACGCCGCGAGCTCGGAGGAGCTGTTGATCACCGCGATCTTCGGCTTCTCCATGTCGGCCTCGGCGATGCCGAGCGCGCGGTAGTGCGCGCGCCGCACCGCCCAGAGGTACGAGCCGCGCGGGAAGTTGCTGCGCAGGCGGCGCTTCATCCGACGTTGTGCCTGAGCCGCTCGTGCAGCGCGCCGGCGTCTAGCTTGTGCACGCTGCCCTTGCCGGCGAGGTCGAGCGCGTGCGCCGCCGCGGCGCCCATCGCGATGCACGGCCCCATCACGCGCACGCTGGAGAGCGCGGCGGCGTCGCCGTCGATGCAGCGGCCGGCGGCGACCAGGTTGTCGCAGTCCGGCGGCGTCATCGCGCGCAGCGGCACGTAGTGAATGTGGTCGTCGCCGAAGGTCTCCCAAACGTAGCCCTCGACCCGGTCGTGCAGCTCGATCGGCCAGGAGGTGCGCGCCACCGAGTCGGGGAAGCGCTTGCCTTCGCGCACCTCATCGACCTTGATCTGGTGGCTGCCCACGATCCAGCGCGTCTGGCGGATGCCGGGCAGGCCGTAACTGCGCAGTCGCGCTTCCTTGAAAACCTCGGGGTATTCGGCGCGCATGAAGCCGACCACCTTGTCGGCCTCGTCGCGGCCGATGAGCGCGTTGCGCGAGGCGGCGAAGGGCTCGAGCGGCGTCTCGACGTGCGTCAGGTTCATCACCGCGGTGCCGCGCCCGGGCGAGTAGAACACCACGCCCGCCTTGCGCGCGAGGCCGTACTGGTCGGCCTTCTCGCGCAGGCGCTTGTCGAAGGCGTCGCGCTTGGGCACGTGTGCCTCGTCGATGTTCTCCAGCACCACCATCTGCGTGCCGTAGAGCGGCACGTCGGGCTCGCGGCAGGGCAACCCGGCCATGAACGCGAGCGCGGCGTCGCCGCTCGCGTCGACGAAGCCGTCGGCGGCGACGCGCACGTCGCCGTAGCGCGTGGCGAACTCGAGCTCGGCGATGCGCCGACCTTCCATCACCACGTTGCGCAACGTCGCGCCCAGCAGCGGCGTGATGCCGGCCTCGAGCACCTTCTTCTCCACCCAGCGCGCGAGCGCCACCTCGTCGTAGTAGACGACGGTGGTCATCGGGCCGACGTTGTGGTGCAGCGCGCCCTTCGCACCCAGGTCCTTGAGGATCCCGTCGGCGATGCCATGCGTGAGCTGGACCCGGTTCGGGCCGTTGGAAAACAGGCCGCAGAACGTGCCGATGATCGAATTCACCGCCTGGCCCCCGAGCGCAGGCAGCCCGTCGACCAGCAGCACGCTCTTTCCGAGCGCGGCCGCCTCAAGGGCGGCCGACGTGCCGGCGATCCCGGCTCCCAGGACGCAGATGTCGGCGCGCTTGCGCACGGCCGCGCCGGCCTTGTCGCGCCGCACCGTCCGTACGGGAATCTCCTTCTCGTAACGGTCGGCCATGGCTATTCGAACTTGATGTTGTACTCGCGCACGGTGCGCGTCCACGCGTCCCATTGCGACTTGTGGAACGCGGCGAGCTCTTCCGGCGTCGAGGCGCGCGCGGCGAAGCCCTGGCGCTCGAACTGCTCGCGGCTCTCGGGCTTCTCGAGCACGGCCTTGACCGCGCGGCTGAGACGCATTGTGGTGTCGGCCGGCAGCTTCGCCGGGGCGAATAGCGCAGCCCAGGGATCGATTGTGAGGCCGCGGATGCCGGCCTCGGCGGCAGTCGGCACCTCGGGCAGGAGCGGGCTGCGCGCGTCGAGCAGCGTCGCGAGCACGCGCACGCGCCCTTCGCGCGCGAGCGGCGGCACGCCGGTGCCGGTGCCGAACATCATCTGGATGCGGTCGGTCATCAAGTCGTTGAGCGCCGCGGCATCGCCTTTGTAGGGCACGTGCACCATGTCGAGCTTCCGCGGCGCGAGCAGCTGCACGCCGGCGAGCCGCGCGGCGCTGTTGCTGCTCGCATAGTTCAGCTTGCCGGGATTGGCGCGCACGTGATCGAGGAACGCGGCCACGCTCGGCGCGGGCAGCGTCGGGCTTACCACCAGGAACATCGTGAAGCTGCCGAGGCGGCTCACGGGCGTGAAATCCTTGAACGGGTCGTAGGGCGGCGGCGTGCGCGCCGAGGGCACCGCGACCATCGCGGTATTGGTCCCCATGAAGAGCGTTGCGCCGTCGGGCGTCGCGGTGCGCACCGCGTCGGCCGCGATCACGCTGTCGGCGCCGGGCCGGTTCTCGACCACGACCGGCTGGCCGAGCTCGGCCGCGAGCCCCTGCGCGACGATGCGGATCGTGATGTCGGCCGCGCCGCCCGGCGGAAAGCCGACCACGATGCGCGTTGCCTTGCCCTGGCCATAGGCGGGCAGCGCCAGGAGTGCCGCGAGCAGCAGGAGAATTCTCATGATTTCTTCGTCACCTCGACGATGCCGTTGTCGCCGTCGACCTTGACCCAGTCGCCGGTGGCGATGACCTCGAGCGGGTCGCGGTCGAAGTCGGTGACCGCGGGCGCGTGCGTCACCACCGCGCCGAGCGCGATCTTGGTGGTCATCTCGTTGAACACCATCGCGAGCGGCGCGGCGCCGGCAAGGCGCGCGACGTGGAACTGGCTGGACCAGCCCGAGGACCCTTTCGCCCCCGGGAACACCAGCACCTTGCCCTTGAAGCTCTGGCCGCGCAGCTCGTGACGCGTCTCGATGACGGTGCCCGAGCGCGGGTCGATGCCGCCCCAGCCGGAGATGCGATCGCGCGTGACGAGCGCCTCGCCCTCGGCGACGCCGCCGACGACCTTGCGCCCGCGCAGGACGATTTTCTTTACTGAAACTTCGGGTTCCATTTGCCGCTCAGCGCTGCGTTGATGCAGTCCTCGGTGCTGCCGAACCAGCATTGCACGCCCATGATGGCGGGCAGGTAGTGCGCCTGCTTGGCGGAATCGACCGCCGCCACGCGCGTGCCCTTCGGCAGCACGCGTCCGAGCGCCGAGCAGGTGTCGGACATGAGGTGCGCACCGGCGTCGGTGATGATCCTGGTAAAGCCGCGCTGGTCGGCGAGCTGCTTGGTGGCGCGCGGCGTGAAGATCCACAGGCTCGTGTTCTCATGCAGGCGCTTGCCCTCGAGCAGGCGGCAGGCTTCCTCGATCTGCCCGAGGGTGTAGTGCGGGCAGCCGAGCATGATGAAGTCGACGTCCGAATCCCGGGCCGTCGAGTTCACGTGCTCGTAGGCCTGGCGCAACTCGGCCTTTCCGACCCGGAAGGACGCCACCGGCTTTTTGCTGCCGAAAGCCGCCTCGAGCGTCGGCGCTTCCGGCGTGAAGCCGACCAGGTGGTACATCTCGACACCGCCCGAGGAGGCCGCCGCGGCGCCGAAATGCTTCAGCCGTGCCAGGTCCGGGGCGTGCCGCACTCCAGCGAGCACCGGAACGCATTCTTGGACCCTCTCGCCCACGTGGTAGCCGAGCAGCCCCCAGTCGGCGGTCGATTGCACGTCCACGTCGAGCTCCAGCAGGTGAGTGCCGAGGCGGTTGGCGTCGAGGTGGTAGCCCCAGTACGGGATCTTGCCGGTGAGCATCGCCGCGCCCGCGCTCTCGCGGCCTTCGGCATTGGTCCGGGCACCGAGCACCGAGTTGATGTAGATCACGGCCGAGGACTCCATCCAGGCACAGTGCTCGCCCAGCTTCGGCACGTTGCCCACGGTGTAGGGGGCGCAGGTGTTGAGCGGCTGCACGCCGAGCTTCGCCGTGTACGCCTCGCCCTGCCGGTATACCTTCACGACTTCGGCCGGGATGCCCTGCAGCTCGGCGTGGTCGGGATCCAGGCCCTGCTGCAGGTGCGAGCTCGGCACCGAGACCTTCGGGATCTCGACTACCTCGGCGCTGTCGAGGCTGAACTCCGAGAACACCGCGTCCATGCCGTGCTTGGCCCCGTAGTCGCGCAGGAAGGGCGTCGAGGCGCCGACCGTGCCGCAGACGTTGCGGGTGTCGACCAGCCGCTCGGCGCCGAGCGCCTCGCCATAGCGCACCAGCAGGTCCATCGCCTTGCGCACCGCCGGGCCTTCGCGGCCCTCGAGCATGGCGCGCTCTCGCTCGTCCAGCTTCATTGCGGCTTGATACCGATCTCGCGGATCACCTTGCCCCAGCGCTCATAAGCGTCTTTGGTCATCGCGCCGAGCTCCTGCGGTGTCGAGGACACCGACTCGTAGGCGCCCTTCTCGAGGCCCGCCTTCACGTCGGGATCGGCAAGCGCCTTGACCAGGGCGGCGTTGAGCTTCTTCACCGCATCGGCGGGCATGCCCGCAGGCCCGTACCACGCGAGCCAGCCCACCAGGTCGATGCCCTTAAGGCCTTGCTCGGTGAGCGTCGGCACGTTCGGCAGGAACGGCGTGCGCTTCTCGGCGACCACGCCGAGCATCCGCAGCTTGCCGGTATTGACGTTCTGGATCGCGGTGGTCGCGGCGTCGAACATGAGCTGAACGCGGCCGGCGAGCAGGTCCTTCACCGCGTCGCCCGCGCCCTTGTAGGGGACGTGCACCATGTCGACGCCGATCTGGCGCATCAGGAGCTCGGCGAAGATGTGCGACGAGGTGCCGGTGCCGAAGGAGGCGATGTTCAGCTTGCCGGGGTTGGCCTTGCCCCAGGCGACGAGCTCCTTGATGTTGGACACCGGCACCGAGGTGTGCACCACCAGGATCTGCGAGCCGCGCGCGCCGAGCGAGATCGGCGTGAAGTCCTTGAACGGGTCGTACGATACCTGCTGCGTGAACGGCAGCTGCGCGAAGGTGCCGTTGAAGGTGTAGAGGATGGTGTGGCCGTCGGGCGCGGAGCGCGCGACCTCGCTGGCGGCGAGGGCAGTGCCGGCGCCAGGCTTGTTTTCTACGATCACCGGTGCGCCGAGCGCCTCGGCGAGCTTCGGCACGACGATGCGCGCCTGGATGTCGGTGCCGCCGCCCGGCGCGAAGCCGACCAGCACCCGCACCGGCTTGCCCGGCTGGGGGAAACCCTGTGCCCATGACGCGGCGGTGAACAACGCGGCGAGCGCCGCTAGCCAGCATGTCTTCATTGCGTCCTCCTCCAGGGGGGCGCTAAGTATTTTCCGGCGCGGGCGCGCGCGCAACGCCGGGCGGCGCAGCAAGTTTTACAATGTGAAACATGGCCCGTTCGGGGACCCAGAGCCTGGAGCGCGGGGCGCAACTGCTGCGCGAGCTCGCCGCGCGCGGCACCGTCGGCTGGCGGCTGTCGGAGCTTGCGCGGCGCTGTGGCCTGGACAAGGGCACGGCGCACCGCATGATCGGCTGCTTCGTGCGCGAGCGCCTCGCACGCCAGCGCGCCGACCGGCGCTACGTACCGGGCCCGCTCCTCTATGAGCTGAGCCTCGCCCTCCCCGCATATGCCGCTTTTCAGTCGGACGCCACCGCGCACCTCGAGGAGGCGGCGCGCAAGCTGCGCGCCCACGCTTTCCTCTGCCTGCGCAGCGGCGCGGACTTCGTATGCGCCGCGAACGCCGGCGTATCGTCGGTCAAGGGGCTCGCCCACGAGGTCGGCCTGCGCCGGCCGCTCGCCGTTTCCGCCGGCGGCGCGGCGATCCTGGTCGCGCTGCCCGGCGACGAGGCAGCCGGGCTGGTCGCCGACAATCTGCGCCGCATCGAGGCCGCGGGCGAGGTGCGCCTGCGCGCGGTCGACCGCATGCTGCGCCGCTCGCGCGCGCATGGCTTCGGCATCCACCTCGGCGACATCGTGCCGCGTGTCAACACCTACGGCGTGGCGATCCGGCTCGCCGGCGCGCCGTTCGCCTCGGTCAGCCTCGCCGCACGCGCCGAGGACCTGCCGCCCTCGCGCCTGCCGCAGGTGCTCGGCGCGCTCGAGGAAGGCGCGCGCCGGATCGCTGCGGACGCAGCGCGGCTCCTCAGCTAGCTAATCCAAAAAAAAGGCGCCTCTCGGCGCCTTCGCGTTGCTGCGCGTGCCTAGCGATGCTTGCGGTCGTAGTCGACGCCGGCCTCGTGGCCCGCGTAGCCGCCGATCGCCGCGCCGCCCAGCGTGCCGATGGTGCTGCCGCCGGTCACGGCGGAGCCGATCGCGCCGCCCGCAGCCGCGCCGCCCACGGTGCCGACGGTTTCGCCGCGGCCCATGCCGGAGCACGCCGACAGGCCGACCACACCCGCGAACGCGCAAAGCGCTATCAGTGACTTCATCATGTGCACCTCCTTGTAAAAATGGTTAACCCGGCCGTGGCTCAAGTGCAGCCGCGGAGCAGAAAGATGACAAACAGCACCGGAATGGGAACGCCGAGGGCCCATAACAGGATGTAGCCCAGCTTGCCTTCCTGCCGGCGCCGCCACTGCACGAACTTCGCCATGCGACCTCCGAATGTGTCGATGCCCAAAGAGGCAGCAAGCGCCATGCCGCCGCCGCTGCACATCGTCGGGATTTCCACTACAGTGGCGCTACAAAGCAAAACCAGAAGAAAGGGGCGGCCATGACCGCGCTTCGTATCCTCGACCAGCTTGTCATCCCGGCCCTCTTGCTGTTCCTGCTCGTCGGCAGCCTCGCCGCCGCCGCGCTCGGCGCGGCGCTGCTGGTGCGCAGCGCGGCCGCGCTGCGCTTCATCGGCACCATGAACCGGTGGTATTCGACGCGGCGCGTACTGCGTCCGCTCGAGATCCCGCGCAACGTGGAAGCCCTCGCGGCCGGGACGCGCCGCCCGTGGCTCGGCGTGCTGATCGTGATCGGCGGCGGGGCGGCACTCTATCTCCTGCTCACGCGCCTCGAGTCCCTCGGCGCGCGCTCGGTCGGCGTGTTGGAGCTCCAGCGCTGGGTCCTGCGCACGCTGCCGCTGCTGGTGCTGAAGTGGTTCCTGGTGGTCGGCGCCGTGTTCGCGATCGCGGCGGGCGTGATGCTTACCGCGTTTCCGCACGCCTGGCGCGGTTTCGAGGAGCGCATGAACCGCTGGTACTCGACGCGTCGCCTGCTGCCGGCGGAGAGCGACCGCATGCGCATGCCGCTCGAGGCGGTGGTGGAATCCTACCCACGCACCGCGGGCGCGATCATCACCGCATCGTCGCTGGTGGTTGCGCTGGCGATGGCCGGGCTGCTCGCGCTGCGCTAGCGCGCAGGACGGCCGGATTAAGCAAACCGCGCGGCTCCCGGACAGCAGCGGCTACAATCGGCCGGCCATGTCGTTCTTCATCACCCTGGTCGAAACCTCCGACGACAGCCGGCGCGCGATCGAGACCGCGCCCAAGGTACAGGCGATGCTGCGCAGCGGGCTGAAGCTCGCCGAGTACCGTGCGTTCCTGCACGACCTCTACCACATCGTCTGGCATTTCTGCCCGATCATGGCGGTGGCCGCGGCGCGTTGCGACGAGGAGCTGCACAACATCCGCTACGAGCTCTACGAGCGCATCGCCGAGGAGAAGGGCCACGAGACGTGGGTGCTGGAGGACGTGGCGGCGCTCGGCGGCGACGTCGAGCGCGTGCGCGCCACGCCGCCCAGCGCGCCGGTGCAGGCGATGATCGGCTTCAACTACTACGCCTGCGAGCACGGCCACCCCTGCTCGGTGCTCGGCATGCTCTACGTGCTCGAGGTCATCGCCTCGGTCTACGGCGGCAAGGTGGCCGACTCGATCGCGCGCGCGATCGGCCGCGACGTCGAGGGCGGCGGCTTCCGCTTCCTCTCGTCGCACGCGACGATGGACGCAGACCACATGGCGAAGCTCAACGTGCTGCTCAAGTCCATCCAGCAGCCGGCCGCGCAGGCGGCGGTGATCAACGCCACGCAGGTCAATTTCCACCAGTTCGGTCAGCTGTTCAGCGAAGGCGGCTTCATTTCGCATCTCGCCCGCTAGAGGCGCGCGCGTGAGCCATCCCATGGCCTCGCCCGAGCTGGTAGAGAACCCGTATCCGTTCTACGAGGCAATGCGGCGCAAGGGCGCCTTCTGCCGCGACGAGTTTTTCAGCGGCTACTTCGTCACCGGCTACCGCTGGGTCGGCGAGCTGCTCAAGGACCGGCGGCTGCATTCGGGCGGCGAGCGCTTCACCGCGATGTTCTCCTATTACGCCGCAGCCGAGCAGGCGGAGATCCAGCCGCTGTCCGACTCGCTCGGTCGCTGGGCGCTCTTCAGCGACGGCGAGCAGCACCTGCGGCGGCGCAACCTGCTCGCGCACGCTTTCACCCCGGCGATGGTCGGCCGCCTGCGCGGCTTCGCCGAGATGCTCTGCGCAGAGCTGATCGACGAAGCCACGCGCGAGCCGATCTGGGACTTCATGCGCGCGGTCGCGGTCCCGCTGCCGGTGCTGGTGATCGGCAAGCTGCTGGGCGTGCCGGCGGACGATTTCCCGCGCCTGAAGCGCTGGTCGGAGGACCTGGCGCGCCTGATCGGCATCCCGCTGCGCACCATCCAGGTGTCGCGCGACGCGAACCGCAGCATCGTCGAGCTGGACGAGTACTTCTCGTCGCTGCTCAGGCGCCGGCGCGCGCGGCCCGAGGACGACCTGATCAGCGGCCTCGCCAGCCGCGAGCTCGGCATGAGCGACGCCGACGTGGTGGCGAACTGCTCGCAGCTGCTGTTCGCCGGACACGAGACCACCACCAACCTGCTGGGCAACGGCGTCTACCTGCTGATGCGCCACCGCGAGCATTGGGCGAAGTGCCTCGCCGGCGAGCATTCGATCCCCAACCTGGTCGAGGAGATCCTGCGCTTCGAGAGCCCGGTGCAGTACCAGACGCGCGTGGTCGGCGAGGAGGCCGAGTACGCGGGGGTGGTGCTCAAGCCGCGCGAGCGCGTGTTCCTGCTCTCGGCGGCGGCCAACCGCGACCCGGCGGTGTTCGCCGAGCCCGAGCGCTTCGATCCGGCGCGCGCCAACGCGCGCGAGCATTTCGCCTTCGGCTCGGGCGCGCACTTCTGCCTCGGCGCTTCGCTTTCGCGCCTCGAGGGCGCGGTGCTGTTCGAGACGCTGCTCGAGAAATGCCCGCGGCTTTCCTCACCCGATGCCGAACGGCCGAACTGGCGCGGCATCCTCGGGCTGCGCGGCCTCGCCACGCTGCGCGTCCGGCACTAGCGGTGCCGGGGGTCCAGCGCGTCGCGCAACCCGTCCCCCAGCATGTTGAAGGACAGCACCAGGAGAAAGATCGACAACCCCGGCCAGAACGCCATCCACGGCGCCTGGTCGACGTAGTTCTTGGCGGTGTTCAGCATGCTGCCCCAGCTCGGCGCGGGCGGCTGCTGGCCGAGGCCCAGGAAGGAAAGGCTCGCCTCGGCGATCACGGCAGCGGCGATGGCGAGCGTCGCCTGGACGATGAGCGGCGGCACCACGTTGGGCAGGATGTGGCGCAGCGCGATGCGCAGCGGCGGGTTGCCCAGGGCGCGTGCCGCCTCGACGTAGTCCTCCACCTTCGCCGCCAGCACCTGCGCGCGCGTGAGGCGGATGAAGATCGGCGTGGCGGAGATGCCGATGGCGATCATGGCGTTGGAGAGGCTCGGGCCGAGGAACGCCGCCAGCGCAATGGCCAGGATCAGGAAGGGGCAGGCGAGCATGGCGTCGGTCGCGCGCGAGATGAGCGCATCCGTCCAGCCGCCGCGGTAGCCGGCGAGCAGGCCCACCGGCAGGCCGAGCGAAAGCGCGATCGACACCGAGACGACGCCGGCGAGGAGCGATGCGCGCGTGCCCCAGATCACGCGCGAGAGCACGTCGCGCCCGATCTCGTCGCTGCCGAAGAGATACAGCGCGCTCGGCGCCTTGCGCACCGCGCTCCAGCTGGTCGCGAGCGGGTCGTAGGGCGCGAGCCAGGGGGCAAGCAGCGCCACGAAGATGAAGAACGCGACGATGCCCAGCCCGAACAGCGCGCCACGCCGCCTGATCAGCCGGCGCAGGGCACGCCTTGCTGGAGTCTCTTCCTGAAATTCAGAAACGAGAACCGCCGCCATCAGCCTCGCATCCGGGGGTTGACGAAGAAATAGGCGAGATCGGCGAGCAGGTTGAGCAGGATGTAGGCGCTCGCCGTGACCAGCACCACGCCCTGCACCACCTGGTAGTCGCGGTTGAACACCGCGTCGACCACCAGCTTGCCGAAGCCCGGGATGGTGAACACCGACTCGGTGAGCACCGTGCCGCCGAGCAGCTCGCCAAAGCCGAGCGCGCCGAGGGTGATCACCGGGACGAGCGCGTTGCGCAGCGCGTGCTTCAGGATCACGACGCGCTCGGACAGGCCCTTGGCGCGCGCGGTGCGCACGTAGTCGGCGCTCAGCACCTGCAGCATGGCGCTGCGCGTGTGGCGCATCAGCACCGCGGCGAACGCGTT
>Ga0075434_100000066_pt1 | contig 54004 bp, 40 predicted proteins | sample RhiMethybrSRZTD3_FD_75298 | JGI IMG/M metagenome (GOLD analysis project Ga0075434, IMG submission 75298) | Populus rhizosphere microbial communities from Tennessee, USA - Rhizosphere MetaG P. TD hybrid SRZTD3 | ecosystem: Host-associated > Plants > Roots > Rhizosphere > Soil | place: USA...
GACGATGTCGCGCGCGGTCACCGAGGTCTTCGTCCGCTGGTACGAGGACGGGCTCATCTACCGCGGCCAGCGGCTGGTGAACTGGGACCCGGTGCTCGGCACCGGCGTCTCGGACCTCGAGGTCGATAGCGAGGAGGAAGCCGGCAAGATCTGGGAAATCCGCTATCCGGGCGACGGCTTCAGCATCACCGTGGCCACCGTGCGGCCCGAGACCATGCTCGGCGACGTCGCCGTGGCCGTGAATCCAAAGGACTCGCGCTATACGAAGCTGGTGGGCAGGAGGGTCGAGCTGCCGCTCACCGGCCGCAAGATCCCGATCATCGCCGACGACTATGTCGACCCCGAGTTCGGCACCGGCGCGCTCAAAATCACGCCCGGGCACGACTTCAACGACTACGAGCTCGGCCAGCGGCACGGCCTGGAGCCGATCAGCGTCCTCACCCTCGACGCGCACCTGAACGACAAGGTGCCGGCCGGGTACCGCGGCCTCGAGCGCTTCGAGGCGCGCAAGAAGGTCCTGGCGGACCTGAAAGCCGAGGGCCTGCTTGTGAGCGAGAAACCCTACAAGCTGCGCGTGCCGCGCTCCGGACGCACGGGCGTGATCGTCGAGCCGATGCTCAGTGACCAGTGGTTCCTGAAAATGGGATCCATGGCGAAGGACGCCCTCGAAGTCGTCAAGCGCGGCGAGGTCAGGTTCATCCCCGAGCACTGGACTGCGACCTACAACCACTTCCTCGAGAACATCAAGGACTGGAACATCTCCCGCCAGCTCTGGTGGGGCCACCAGATACCCGCCTGGTACGACGCGGCGGGCAAGGTTTTCGTCGGCAGGACCGAGGACGAGGTCCGGAAGAAACACGGCATCCAGGGGCCGCTGCGCCGCGACCCGGACGTGCTCGATACCTGGTTTTCGTCCCAGCTCGTGCCGTTCACTTCGCTCGGCTGGCCGGAAAAGACGCCCGGGCTCGACGTGTTTCTCCCCTCCTCGGTGCTGGTGACCGGAAACGACATCATCTTCTTCTGGGTATCGCGCATGATCACCGCCACGCGCTACTTCACGGGCAAGGTGCCGTTCAACGACGTCTACATCAACGCCATCGTGCGCGACGCCGAGGGCGAGAAGATGTCCAAGTCGAAGGGCAACACCATCGATCCGCTCGACCTCATCGATGGCATCAGCCTGGACGACCTGGTGCGCAAGTCCACCACCGGGCTGATGAAGGACGAGCACAAGCAACGCATCGAGAGGTACGTCAGGAGCCACTACCCGGCCGGCATCGCGGCGTTCGGCGCCGACGCGGTGCGCTTCACCTTCGCATCGCTCGCGAGCTTCTCGATCACGCTCAACTTCGACCTCGGCCGCTGCGAGGGCTACCGCAACTTCTGCAACAAGCTCTGGAACGCGACGCGCTTCGTGCTGATGAACACCGAGGCCAAGGACTGCGGGCGGGACGAGAAAGCGCCCGCAGAGCCTTCGGTGTGGGACCGCTGGATCGTCAGCACGCTGCAGCGCGTCGAGGCCGAGGTCGAGCAGGCGTTCGCCGAGTATCGCTTCGACAACGCCGCCGGCGCCATCTACCGCTTCGTCTGGGACGAATACTGCGACTGGTACCTCGAGATCGCGAAAAAGCAGCTCGCCGACGGCAACGAGGCCGAGCAGCGCGCGACGCGCCGCACGCTGGTGCGCGTGCTCGAGACCGCGCTGCGCCTCGCGCACCCGATCATTCCCTTCATCACCGAGGAGCTCTGGCAGAGCATCGCGCCGCTCGCGGGCCGCGGGGGCGAGACCATCATGCTCGCGCGCTATCCGAAGTCGCAGCCCGAGAAGATCGACGCGGCCGCCGAAGCCGAGGTCGCGCTCGCCAAGCAGATCGTCAACGCGACGCGCAACCTGCGCAGCGAGATGAAGATCGCGCCGAAGGAGCGCATCACGCTGTACGTCACGGGGCAGCCCAATGCCGCCACGGTCAGTGCGACGCTAAGCCTGGCCCGGGTTTCAGAGCTCAAGGTTCTCTCTGAGCTGCCCAATACGGGCTCGCCGGTCGCCGTCGTAGGCCCGCACCGCCTCATGCCTCACATCGAGATCGATCCGGCGAAGGAGCGGGAGCGGCTCGGCAGGGAAACCGCGCGCCTGGAAGGCGAGATCGCCAAGGCGAGAGCCAAGCTCGCCAATGCCTCGTTCGTCGAGCGCGCGCCGGCGGCGGTGGTCGGGCAGGAGCGCGCGCGGCTCGCCGGTTTCGAGGACAGCCTAGCGCGCCTGCAGGATCAGCTCAGGAAGCTTCCCGCTCGATAGCGGCCAGGAGGAGCCGAACTGCCAGCCGTGCTGCGCCTCGAGGCGCAGGCGGAAGGCCTGCTCGAGCTCGAAAGACGGCGTCGCGACGCAGCTGCCGGGGAAACGCATCAGGAAGCTGGAGCTGATCAGCGCGCACTCGCCGATGCGCGCGACGCGCGTGCGGGCGATGTCGCGTCCGTGGAGAAAGATCTCGCCGTCGAGGTATGCCGGCACGCCGAACTGGCGGTAGGTGGCGACCGCGGCGGCGAGGCCCCAGGAGAGCCAGCGGCTTTCGCGTCCCGGCGCGAACTTGAGCGGCGCGACCAGCGCGAACGGATAGCGCGCGGCCTCCTCGGCCCACACCAGGGTCGGCGCCGCGACGCGCACCTGCGCCGCCGCGAGCGCTTCGCACGCGGCGTCGAAGTCGCTCTGCGCGATCTCGCCCAGCCGCAGCCATTGCGCCATCATGCACCCGATTATTCCATAATCGGCCGATGTTCGAGTCGGCGAATCTCGATCATCGCGTTGGCAAACCCGACTATAAGCGCGCCGAGCCGAAGCTGCGCGAAGCGCTACTCGAGGCGCAGACGCGCGTGCTCGATGACAAGGGTTTCGCGGTTCTGATCCTGATGGCCGGCGTGCAAGGCGCCGGCCGCGGCGAGACGGTCAACCTGCTGAACGAGTGGATGGATCCGCGCCACGTGCAGACGCGCGGCTTCGGCGAGCCGACGCAGGACGAGCGCGAGCGCCCCGCGGCATGGCGCTACTGGAATGCGCTGCCGCCGAAGGGAAAGATCGGGGTGTTTTTCGGCGCCTGGCACACCGAGCCGATCATGCGCCGTGTGCGCGGCGAGTCGAGCGACGACGAGTTCGCGCACGAGATCTCCGAGGTCTCGCGCCTGGAAAAGATGCTCGCCGACGAGGGCGTGCTGCTCCTCAAGTACTGGTTCCACATCCCCAAGACCGAGCAGAAGAAGCGCCTGAAGAAGGCGCACGAAAAGCTCGAGGCGCCCTACCGGAAGTTCGTCGCCGTGAGCGAAGCGTTCCTGCGGCGCACGTCGATGCCGGAGGCGCCGTGGACGGTGATCCCGGGGGTCGACGCGCGCTACAGAGCCCTCACCTTCGGCCGGCATCTGCTGGCCGCGATCGAAGCCCGCCTGGCGCGCGACGAGCGGCGCAGACCGGTCGCGGGCCGTGTCGCGCCGCGCGTGCTGTCGAGCGACGGCCTCAACGTCATTCGTGCGCTCAGGCTGTCGCAGCCGATGGACAGGTCCGAGTACCGCGACGCGCTCCGCAGGTGGCAGGGCCGGCTGACTCGGCTCTCGCAGAAGAAGGCGATGCGCAAGGTCTCGGTCGTCGCAGTGTTCGAAGGCAACGACGCCGCCGGCAAGGGCGGCGCCATCCGCCGGGTTACCCGCGCGCTCGACGCGCGCGTCTACGACACCATCGCCATCGCCGCGCCCACCGAGGAAGAGCGCGCGCAGCCCTATCTCTGGCGCTTCTGGCGCCGCCTGCCGCGCTTCGGCCGCTTCGCGTTCTTCGACCGCTCGTGGTATGGCCGCGTGCTGGTCGAGCGCGTCGAGGGCTTCGCCGCGCCCGAGGACTGGATGCGCGCCTACACCGAGATCAACGACTTCGAGCAGCAGCTGGTACGCCACGGCACCGTGGTGGTGAAGTACTGGCTCGCGACCAGCAAGGAGGAGCAGCTGAAGCGCTTCCGCGCGCGCGAGAAGGTGTCGTTCAAGCGCTTCAAGATCACGCCCGAGGACTGGCGCAACCGCAAGAAGTGGGGCGCCTACGAGCAGGCGGTGTGCGACATGGTGGATCGCACCTCGACCTCGATCGCGCCCTGGACCCTGGTCGAGGCGAACAACAAGCATTACGCGCGCATCAAGGTGCTGCGCACCTTGTGCGAGGCGATCGAAGAGCGGCTCTAGTTCAGCTCGAGCTCGTCGCGGATCGCGGCGATGCCCGCCGCGGCGCAGGCGTCGTCGTCGCGCCCGCCGGGCGCGCCCGACACGCCGATCGCGCCGAGCAGGCTCCCGCCCGCTTCGATCGTCAGGCCGCCGCCGACCGCGGCCACGCCGGGGCGATGGCGGATGCCGCTCTGCGGCTTGCCTGGCTGCGTCGCTTCGGCGAGCTCGGTGGTGTTGGTCCGGAACGAGACCGCGGTGTACGCCTTGGCGCTCGCCATGTCGACGGTGTGGGGGCCGGCGAAGCGGTCGCGCAGCAGCACCTGCACCACGCCCATGCGGTCCGACACCGCTACCGTGACCTGGTATCCATTCGCGCGACAGCGGGCAAGCGCCGCCCGCGCCGCTTTCAAGGCGGTCTCGGGCGTCAGTACTTTGATGCTGAAGGTGGCCTGGGACCAGGCCGGCGCGGCGACCAGCAGCAGAAGCGAAGCGAGCCGTTTCACTTCTTGCGCATGTAGAAGGTGAACTCCTTGCGCTCCTCGGCGTGCGAGAGGAGCTGGTGCCCGGTCTGGCGCGAGAACGCCTCGAAATCCTTCACCGCGCCGGGATCGGTGGCGAGCACCTTGAGCACCTGGCCGGAGCGCAGATCGGCAAGCGCCTTCTTCGTGCGCAGGATCGGCAGCGGGCAGTTGAGGCCGCGCGCGTCCAGCTCCTTGTCGAAGTCCATGCGGCCGACAGTATAAGATGCCCGGGCCGCATGGACGCCTGGCTGATCACCGTTGCGCAGCTGCCGACCGAGGATCCGGCGGCGCGCATGCGCGTGCTGCGCACGCTCGAGTCGCTCGGCGCCGCGGTGGTGCGCGAGGGCGCGTACCTGCTGCCCGATACGGCCGCCAACCGGCAGGCGCTCGACGCGCTCGCCGATTACGTGGCGAAGAGCGCCGGCACGGCGCACGTGCTGCAGGTGAACGCGCGCTCGGAGGCGCAGCAGGATCAGTTCCAGCGCCTGTTCGACCGCTCGGCGCGCTACGAAGAGCTGGTGAAGACGGTGGAAAGCCTGCGCGTCGGCTTCGGCCAGGTCGACCCCGGCGCGATCTCGCGCGTGCTGCACAAGCAGCGCCGCGAGCTCGAGGCGATCGCGGCGCTCGACTTCTTCCCCACCGAGGCGCGATCGCGCGCCGAGCAGGCGCTCGCCGAGACCGAGGACGCGGTGCGCCGGCTTCTCTTCCAGTCGCAGTCGCAGGCGCTCGGGGCGGGCGAGAGCCTGCTCAGGCGCACCTGGGCGACGCGCCGGCCGGCCTGGGCCGACCGCCTGGCGTGCGCCTGGCTGATCCGGCGCTTCGTCGATCCCGAGGCGACGCTCCTCTGGCTGGAGAAGGGCGAAGAGGCGCCCGCCGGCTCGCTCGGCTTCGGCTTCGAGGGCGCGCACTTCGCGCCAAGCGAGGCGCGCATCGCCTACGAAGAGATGCTCGCTCGCCTGGACCTCGCGAAGAACCCGGCGCTCGTCAAGATCGGAAGCATCGTGCACTTCCTGGAAGCCGGCGGCACGCCGGTGCCGGAGGCAGCCGGGGTGCAGACCCTGCTGCAGGGCGCGCAGCGCCGCGCGCAGCACGAGGCCGAGGTGCTGGGCGAAGCCGAGAAGACCTTCGACCTCCTCTACGAGGCGTACTACGAGCCGGCGAAGAAGTAGCGCCTAGCGGCCAGCCTTCGCTTCCTTGTTTTCCGCCGCGAGCTGCGCGCGCAGCTCGCGCAGGCGCGCATCGACCACCGACAGCTGGTAGAAGTCGCCGTCGCCCGCCTGGCGCGCGAGCTGCAGCTGCTCGATCGCCGCGGGCAGGCTACCCTGCAGCGCGTAGGCCTCGCCCTGCGCCTGGTGCGCGGCCAGCCGCTTGCCGAGCGCGCTCGAGGACTGGGCGCGCATCTCGTAGAGGCGCGCATCGCGGGGGTAGAGCCGGATCGCGTCGGCGAGCGCGTCGAGCGCGGCCTCGCCGCGCCCGGCTTCCTGCAGGCCGGCGACCTGCGCGTAGATCACGGCGCGCGAGTACGGATAGCGCGCGCGCGCAGCGGCGAGGAGCTCATTCGCGCCCTGCGCATCGCCCGTCGCGCGCCGCGCTCGCGCCGCGAGCAGATCGAGCATCGGGCTCGCGACGCCGAGGGCCCGCACGCGGGCGATCTGGGCCTGCGCCTCGGGCAGCTTGCCGGCGCGCAGCAGCGCGCTCGCCAGCCCGTAGCGCGCCGCCGCTTCGCTCACGTAGCGGCGCTCGCGCACCGCGGCCTCGAAGCTCGCGGCGGCGTCGTGCGCGTCGCCCGCCTCGGCGCGCAGCTTCGCACGCACGAACTGGAACTCGGGGCTGTCGAGGTGCTGGCGATAGGGCATCGCCGCGGCCTTGTTCTGGGCGTCGGCGATGCGCTCGACCGTCACCGGGTGGGTGCGCAGGTAGCCCGGCAGCGTGCCATCGTCGCTGACGCGCGTGGCGCGCTGCAGCTTCTCGAAGAAGGCCGCCATGGCGCGCGTATCGAAGCCCGCTGCCTGCAGCGTCTGCAGCCCGACTCGGTCGGCCTCGCGCTCGAAGTCTCGCGAGTAGCTGAGGGCGCTCTGCACCGCCGCGCCCTGCGCGCCGAGCGCACCGGCGGCGGCGAGATCGGGGCGCGAGCGCGCGAACAGCACCGCCGCCGCGAGCGCGGCCAGCATCGGCAACTGCATGCGCTGCTCCTGCCCCAGCATCCGCGCCAGGTGCCGCTGCGTGACGTGCGCCACTTCGTGCGCCAGCACCGAGGCGAGCTCCGACTCGGTGTCGGAGATCGCGATCAGCCCGGTGTGCACGCCGACGAAGCCACCGGGCATGGCGAAGGCGTTGACGGTGGCGTCGCGCATCGCGAAGAACTCGAAGTCCTGGCGCGCGGCGCCCGCCTGCACCAGGCGCGAGCCGAGCTGGGCGAGGTAGTCGCTGATCTCGGCGTCGTCGTAGAAGCTCGGGTCGCGCGCGCGGATCTCGCGCATCAGGCTCTCGCCGATGCGCCGCTCGACCTGCGGCGAGATCGCCGCGTCGCCCGGCCCGCCGAGCTCCGGCAGCGCCTGCGCGATCACGCGCGGCGCCAGGGCCACGGCGAGCACGGTAAGCCAGGGCGCGAGCCGCATGAGGCTATGATATCGCCCGCGATGGCGCGTTCCCCGAAGAAGACGCTTACGCATTTCGACAGGCGCGGCGCGGCACGCATGGTCGACGTGGGCGCCAAGCCCAGCACCCACCGCGTCGCCGTCGCCTCGGGGCGCATCGCCATGCGCCCCGCCACGCTGAGGAAAATTGCCGCCGGGAGCGCTAAAAAAGGCGACGTGCTGGGCGTGGCGCGGCTCGCCGCGATCCAGGCCGCCAAGCGCACGCCCGAGCTGATACCGCTCGCGCATCCGGTGGCGCTGTCCCGGGTCGAGGTCGAGCTCGGCCTGCAGCAGCGGCCGGCCGCGGTGCGCATTGCCGTGCGCGTCGAGTGCCGCGGCCCGACCGGCGTGGAGATGGAGGCCCTGACCGCGGCGGCGGTCGGGCTGCTCGCGGTGTACGACATGGTCAAGGCGGTCGACCGCGGCATGACGCTCGGCGAGCTGCGCCTCGAGGAGAAGAGCGGCGGGCGCTCCGGCGCCTGGCGCCGCGCGCGGCCATGACCCTGCGCCGGCCGCACGCCGAGCTGTTCCTGATCAGCTTCCTGATCCTGTTCTTCGAGCTCGCCGCGATCCGCTGGTACGCGAGCACGGTGGTGTTCCTCACCTTCTTCACCAACATCGTGCTGCTCGCCTGCTTCCTCGGCATGAGCATGGGGCTGCTCTCGACCGGCCGGCGCTTCGACTTCATGCGCGCCGCGCTGCCGCTCGCCGCCCTCGGCTTCGCCGCGGCGATCGCCGTGTACGTGCTCTACTGGGGCTGGGCCGACAACGTCTCGATCGCGCTCGGCGGCCAGGAGCGCTCGCCGCAGCTGATCTATTTCGGCACCGAGTACCGCCCTGCGGACCCGAGCCGCTGGGTGGTGCCGATGTGGGCGGTGGCCGGCACGTTCTTCGTGCTGATCGCGCTCACCTTCGTCGGCCTGGGCCAGGTGATGGGCCGCGCCTTCCAGGCGATCCCCGACCGCGTGCTTGCCTACAGCATCGACATCGCCGGCAGCCTGACCGGCATCGCCACCTTCGCGGTCATGAGCTACTTCGAGCTGCCGCCAACGGTGTGGTTCGTGCCGATCGTGGCGGCGATGCTCTATTTCGCCGGCTGGCGCAACGCGACGCAGCTTGCCTCGGCTGCGACGGTCTACGCGCTGGTCGCCGTGGGTGCGCACGCGCTCACCGCGCAGGGGCCGTTCATCTACTGGTCGCCCTATTACCGCATCTCGCTCAACCCGGTGACGGGCCACATCTCGACCAACGGCATCGGCCACCAGCACATGCTGCGCATCGGCCGGGAAGGCCCGGCGTATTTCCTGCCGTACCTGCTCGTACGCGACAGCGGCGGGCGGCCGTTCAAGAACGTGATGGTCATCGGCGCAGGCAGCGGCAACGACGTCGCCGCCGCCCTGCTGAGCGGCGTCGAGCACGTCGACGCGGTCGAGATCGACCCCCGGATCAACGCCCTGGGGCGCGCGCTGCATCCGAACCGGCCCTATGCCGATGCGCGGGTCAGCGTGCACCTCGACGACGGCCGCAGCTTTGCGCGCAACACCCGGGCGAAATACGACCTGGCGATCTACGCGCTGGTGGACTCGCTGGTGCTGCACTCGGGCTACTCCAGCCTGCGCCTGGAGAACTTCCTGTTCACCCGCGAGGCGATGGAGGACGTCAAGCGCACGCTCAACGCCGACGGCGTATTCGCGATGTACAACTTCTACCGCCAGGGCTGGGTGGTCGGCCGGCTGGCGAAGCTGGCCGAGGAGGTGTTCGGGGTCAAGCCGATCGTCATCTCGCTGCCCTACCGCAGCCGCATCGCTCCGGGCGACAGCCAGATCGACCACTTCACCGTGCTCCTGGTGAGCCGCGACCCGGCGCGCCTGCAGCCGATCCGCAGCCGCTTCGAGAAGGGCGAGAGCCTCTGGATCAACCCCGACGTCGGCCTGAACGCGGGGCGCAACGCCTTCGGCAGGAGCCCGCCGCCCGGCGAGGGCTGGTTCCGCAGCGCGCCGGCGCTGGTCGACACCACGGGGCTCGACCTGCTGCCGAGCGACGACTGGCCGCAGCTCTACCTGCGCAGCCGCGAGATTCCGTGGGCGCCGCTCGGCCAGGGGATGCTGACCGTGGCGGTGCTCTCGGTGGCGCTGCTCGCGCTGTTCGCGCCGGTGCGGCGCGTGCGGCCGAACTGGCAGATGTTCTTCCTCGGCGCGGGCTTCATGCTGCTCGAGACCAAGGCCGTGGTGCACATGGCGCTGCTCTTCGGCAGCACCTGGATGGTGAACTCGATCGTGTTCTTCGCCATCCTGGCGATGATCGCGTGCGCCAATTTCTTCGTGCTGCGCCGGCCGCCGCGCGAGCTGCTGCCCTACTACGCGCTGCTGATCATCGCGCTGCTGGTCAACGCGGTCGTGCCGATGAGCACGTTCCTGTCGCTCGCGCCGGCGGTGCGCACCCTGGCGTCGTGCCTGGTGGTGTTCCTGCCGGTGTTCTTCGCCGGGGTGGTGTTCGCCACCGCGTTCCGCTCGAGCGAGCGGCCGGACGTCGACTTCGGCTCGAACGTCGCCGGCATCATCCTCGGCGGGCTCTCCGAGCAGCTCTCGCTCGTGCTCGGCTTCAACCTGCTGCTGCTGGTGGCGGTGCTGTACTACGTCCTGTCGTGGCTGCTGCGGCCGGCCCGGGCTTAAGCGCCGAGCGCGCCCTGCTCGCGGCGATCGCGGCCACCTCCGCCGCCCTGCTGATGACCGAGCTCGCGCTGACGCGGATCTTCTCGGTGACGATGTTCTACCACTTCGCCTATCTTGCGATCTCGATCGCCCTCTTCGGCCTGAGCGCGAGCGGCGTATTCGTCTACGTGGCGCGCGGCAGGCTCGCGGCGAGGGCAACGGCCGAGCTGCTGTGCCTCGGCGCCCTGCTGCATGCCGCGGCGGCGCTGGTCGCCCTCGGCCTGCTGGTGCGCGTGCGCCTGAGCCTCGACAACACGCCCGGCAACCTGGCGCGCATCGTCGCGATCTATGCGCTGGGCGCGCTGCCGTTCTTCACCGGCGGCGCGGTGCTGGCGCTCGCCTTCTCGCGGCTCACCGAGCGCATCAATACGCTCTACGCGGCCGACCTGATCGGCGCCGCGGCGGGCTGCGTAATCCTGGTGCCGATGCTGAACGAGCTCGGCGCCCCCGGCGTGGTGATCAGCGCCGCCGCCCTCTCGACCGCCGCCAGCATCGGCTTCGCGCCGGCGCACTGGCGGGTGCGCAGCACCGCGGCCGGGCTGGCGATCCTCGGCGCGGCGCTGTGGCTGCAGTTCAGCGGCATGGCTCCCTTCGACGCGGTCAGCAAGATGTCGCACGGCGAGGAGCGGCTGCTGTTCAGCAAATGGAACTCGTTCTCGCGCATCGGCGTCTACGACCACTCACACTCCGATTGGGCGCTCAGCCCGAAGTTCGCCGGGCCGCTGCCGCCGTCGCTGCTCATGGACATCGACGCATCGGCGGCGACGACGATCCTGCGCGGCAGCGGCAAGGCGTCCGACGGCGCCCACCTGCGCTACGACATGAGCGCGCTCGCCTACCATCTGGTGGAGCGCGACGGCGGCTTCAGCGCGCTGGTGATCGGGCCCGGCGGCGGGCGCGACCTGCTGGCGGCGCTCAGCTTCGGCGCGCGCGCGGTGGACGGCGTCGAGATCAATCCGATCATCGTCAACGACGTCATGCTCGACAAGTTCCGGGAGTACTCGGGCGGCGTCTACGCCAACCCGCGCGTCGCGGTCCACGTCGAGGACGGGCGCAGCTTCGTGCGGCGCAGCCCGCAGCGCTTCGACATCATCCAGGCCTCGCTGGTTGACACCTGGGCGGCCACCGCGGCCGGCGCCTTCACGCTGACCGAGAACTCGCTCTACACGACCGAGGCGTTCCTCGACTACCTCGATCATCTCAGCGCCGACGGCGTGTTGACGTTCACCCGCTGGGTGCCGGACGGGCTGCGCCTGGTTACGCTCGCGCAGGACGCCTGCGCCCGGCGCGGCCTGGACCCGCGCGAGCACATTGCGCTCGCCGAGTACCAGGGCGCGGTGACCTTCATGCTGAAGCGCTCGCCCCTGTCGCGCGACGAGGTGGCGCGGCTGCGCCGCGTCACCCGCGAGCTCGGCTTCACGCTGGTCTATGCGCCGGGCGCGCCCGCCCCGGCGCGGCCGCGCGAGCGCGTCGATGACTTTCGCGACCTGATCCTCGCCGCCGACCGCGGCGAGTTCCTCGCCGCCTATCCGCAGGACGTCCGCGCCACCACCGACGACCGGCCCTTCTTCTTCCACACCACGCACCTGCGCGATCAGCTGCACGTCGCCCTGGGCGGCGAGACCCACCTCGGCAGCGGGCTGAGCGCGCTCTTGATGGCATTCGCCGCCTCGGTAGTGCTGGTGCTCGCCTTCATCGTCGCGCCGCTGCGGCTTGCCGCGCAGCTGCCCACGCGCGGCTGGGGCCCTTGGCTCGCCTACTTCGGCGCGCTGGGCACCGGCTTCATGCTGCTCGAGGTCGCCCTCCTGCAGCGCTTCGTGCTGCTGCTCGGGCATCCGGTCTATTCGCTCACGGTCACGCTGTTCAGCCTGCTGCTGGGCACCGGGCTGGGCAGCTTCATCAGCGGCGCGGTACGCGCCGAGCGGGTCGGCCGCTTCACGGTCCGCGCGCTGCTCGTCGCGTCGGCGGCGGCGGCGCTCGCCGCGTTCGCGCTCGCCGGCTTCGTCGACTCCATCATCGCCTGGCCGCTTGCCGCGCGCATCGCCGCCGCGGCCGCGGTGCTGATCCCGCTCGGCATCGTGCTCGGCACGGCGCTGCCGGGCGGCATGCGGCTCTTGCACCGTGCGAACTCCGACATCGTCGCGTGGGCCTGGGGAATGAACGGCGCCTTCTCGGTGATCGGCGCGACGCTCGCGATCTTCGTCGCGATGAACTGGGGCTTCACCGCCACCTCGCTGCTGGCGGCGCTCGTCTACCTCTCCGCGGCGGCGATCCTCCACGCGCGGGCGCGCGGCTGAGCGTGCTGCGCGTCGCCGCCGTCGGCCTCGGCTGGGTGACGCTGCATCGGCACCTTCCCGCGATGCGCCGGAGCGGCGCCATCGAGCTTGTCGGCGTGGTCGACCGCCGGCCCGGCCGCGCGGCCGAGGTCGCCGCTCGCGAAGGCATCGGACGGCACTACGAAGGCGCCGCGCTCGGCGCGATTCCCTGGCTCGACCGGGTGGACGCCTTCAGCATCGGCACCAGCCCGTTCTCGCACGCGGCGCTGATCCGCGAGGCGCTGGAGCTCGGCCGGCACGTGATCACCGAGAAGCCCTTCGCCATGCTGCCGGCCGAGGGCGAAGCGCTGGTCGAGCTCGCGCGCAGCCGCGGCCGCACGCTGGCGGTGGTGCACAACTTCCAGTTCTCGCGCTCCGTGCGCGCACTGCTCGCCGACCTGCGCGCCGGTCGCCTGGGCGAGCCGCGCTTCATCGCCGCGCTCCAGCTCGGCAATCCCGCGCGCCGCCTGCCGTCCTGGCACGAGGAGCTGCCTCTCGGCCTCTACTACGACGAGAGCCCGCACATGTTCTACCTGCTGCGCGCGCTCGCGCCAACGCCGCTGCGCCTGCTGCGCGCCGAGCTTCACCGCAGCACGCGCGGACTCAACACGCCGGCCTGGCTATCGGCGCATTACGCGGCGGGCGCGGCGTCCCTGCCGGTGAAGCTCAACATGGCGTTCGAGTCGCCGCTCAGCGAATGGCATGTCACGGTCGGCGCCGAGCGCTGCCTCGCCGACGTGGACGTGTTCCGCGACATCTACGTGCGCGTGCCCAACGACGGCGCCCATACGGCCTGGCCGGTGCTGCGCAGCTCGCTCGCCGCCACCGCCGGACACTGGCTGCAGCACCTCGTCAGCGGGCCCGGCCACCTGACGGGGTCGCTCCTCTACGGCAACGAGGAGGTGTTCCGCCGCTTCGCCGACGCCGCTCTCGCGTCAGCCGAGCCCGCGGACATCGGGCCGGACGACGCGCTCGCCGTGCTGCGCATGCAGCACGAGGTGCTGAGCCGCGCGGAGCCGATCGCGTGAAGTTCCTGACCTACGCCTTCATCGGCGGCTGCGTCGCGCTGCTCAACCTGGCCGCGCTGTGGCTGCTCACCGACGTGCTCGGCCTGCACTACCTCGCCTCGACCCTCGTCTCGTTCTTCGTCCTTACGCCGCTCGCTTTCCTCATGCAGAAGGCGGCGACCTTTCGCACGCCGCGCGAGCGCGCGCGCGTCGAGTGGCCGCGCTACTTCGTCACCATGGGCTCGAGCCTGGCAGCGAACCTGGCGCTCATGTACGTGCTGGTCTCGCTGCTCGGGCTGTGGTATCTCGCCGCCGCGGTGCTGGTCACCGCCGCGCTCCTGGCCGCCAACTTCCTGGTCAACGAGCGCTGGAGCTTCGCGCGGCGCTAGACGATGCGGATCGTCCTGGTGACGCACTACTTCCCCGGGCACCGCGGCGGCATCGAGCGCGTCGCGGGCGAGCTCGCCGCGCGCCTCGCCGCCCGCGGGGTGGAGCTCGAGTGGCACGCGAGCGATACGGACGCCCCGCCTTCGCTTCCTGGAGTCCGCGTCGTGTCGGCGCCGAGCTGGAACGGCCTGGAGCGCGCGAGCGGCGTGCCCTATCCCCTCTGGTCGCCGACGGCGCTGCGCCGGCTGCGCCGGGCGGTGCACGGCGCCGATGCGGTACACCTGCATGATTGCCTCTACCTTCCCCAGATCGTCGCCTGCACGGCCGGCCGTCCGGTGCTGGTGACCCAGCACGTCGGCTGGATCCCGTTCCGCAACCCGCTCGCGCGCGCGGCGCAATGGAGCGCGCACCACAGCGTCGCGCGGCTCGTGCTGGGCGGCGCCGCGCAGGTCGTGTTCGTGAGCGAGACGGTGCGCGCGTATTTCAGCGGCTTCGTCCGCTTCAAGGCGCCGCCTCTCGTCGTCGCCAATGGCGTCGATAGCGCGCTGTTCCATCCGGCCGCCGAGAGCGAGCGCGCCCGGCTGCGCGGCGAGCTGGGCGTCGCGCCGACCACGCCGCTCTTGCTCTTCGCCGGGCGCTTTGTCGAGAAAAAGGGGCTCGCGCTCCTGCACCGGCTTGCGGCGGACATCGGCGAAGCGCACTGGCTCTTCGCCGGCTGGGGGCGCGACGATCCCGCCGCGTGGCGGCTGCCGAACGTGGCGGTCCTGCGCGGGCGCTCCGGCGCAAGCCTGGCCGCGCTCTACCAGGCCGCCGACCTCCTCGTCCTGCCCAGCGTCGGGGAAGGCTTCCCTCTCGTCGTGCAGGAAGCGATGGCGTGCGGCACGCCGGCCCTCATCGGCAGCGACACTGCGCAGGGCTGCCCGGATGCGGCGGGCGTTCTCCTCGCCGAGGACACCCAGGGCGACGACGCGGCGTCGCGCTGGCAGCGGCGCATCCGCAGCCTGATCGCGCCGGGCGGACCGCTGCTGGCGCTCAGGGCCCGCGTCGCGGCGTTCGCGGCGGCGCACTGGTCGTGGGATGACTGCGGCGCGCGCTACGAGGAGCTCCTGCGGCGCGCCGCGCGGGGCGCCTAGGGGCAAGCCGGCCGGCAGCGCAGGCAGGGGCTGCCCGGCAGCTCGTGCACGATCAGGTCCTTGCAGCGCCACGCCTCGCTGTAGCCGAGCCTGGGCAGCGCCGCCGCGATGCGCGCGGTGGCCGCCCTGCCGATCGGCCAGTTCTCGACCGCTAGGTCGGTGACCACGCATTGCACCGGGGCGCCGGAAGGTAGCTGGTAGATGCGGTCCGGGTAGCTGATCCAGGCGCGCGTGGCAAGGTGCGGGACAAGCGAGCCGGAAGCCGCGATCGGCGCCTGCGCATCCAGGCAGGCGGTGAGCTGCTTGAGCCGAGCCACGTGGTCGAAGCGGACGAAGCCACCGGCGCGCGTCAGCTCGGTCGCGCCGTGCGCGCCGACGGCCCAGGCGAGCATCCACGCGCCGGTGCGGCGCCAGCCATAGCGCGCGCTGAAGGCGGCGAGCCCCGCGGGCAGCGCCCAGAAGAGCGCCGTGCCGGGCTCGATGCCGTAGTGGAAGACGATGCGCACGCGCTGGTCGCCCTCGCTCAGGAAGAGCATCAGGTAGGGTGGAACCGCCGCGAGGGCGTGCCGCCAGGCGAAGAGCGGCAGCAGCGCGAGCGGCGCGAGCGTCCAGAAAAGAAAGGCGAGCCGCATCGGATCGATGAGCTGCGAGAAGAAGTACAGCGGCCGCGTGAGCGGCGCGAGCAGCAGGCTGTCGAGCCCGCCGCCGAAGCGCTCGTAGAGGTTCATGTACGGGTAGGTGCTGCCGAAGAGCCCTGGCACGACCTTGACGTCGAAGAAAAACACCGCCACGCCCGCAAGCGCGAGCGCAATGCCCGCCCAGCGGTGCCGCCCCGAGCCGGCGCTGCCGGCGAGCGCCCAGGCGACGCCGATACCGGCGGCGACGACCCCGGCCGACTCCTTGGCGCCGAGCGCCGCCACCAGCGCGAGCACGCCGAGCAGCCAGCGCGCCCGCCGCTGCGACTCGAAGGCGGCGAACGCCCAGAGGAAGAGCGGCAACATGAACACCTCGGGATGAAAGTCGAACGCGTTGGCGTTGCGCAGCGGCAGGTAGAGCCAGTAGAGCCACGGCAGCGCCGCGCTCGCCCAGTGCTCGCGCCCGAACCTCGGCACCGCGAGGTAGTACAGGGCCGGCCCGCCCGCAGCCAGTCCGAAGGATTGGGCTGCGAGCAGGGTCTCCGGCCGCGGCACGAGAGCGAACAACGGCGCCAGCAGCCAGAACGTCGGCGACTGGTGGTCGGCGAAGAGGTTGATGCCGTCCTTCACCGACGAGACATAGCCGCCGCCGTGCGTCAGGTTCCACATGGCATTGGTGAAGATGCCGAGATCGTGGCCGTGGCTCTCGAACGCGCTGTGGCGCACCATCGCGACGCCGAACAATGCCAGCCCGACCGCCGCAGCCGCCGCCCACAGCGGCCGCTCGGGTGCGCGCGACACCGCCGCGTGCCACGCGCGCGCCGGCCAGATGCCGAGGCGCACGAAGAGGCTCCGTTCCCAGGGCTCGCGCGACCAGCGCGACAGCGCGAGCGCGACCAGCATGACGATCACCGCGGCGCCCGTGTCGTGCCGCAGGCGCCAGAGCGCGGTGGAGATTTCGAATTCCGGCTGCTCGAGCGCCCAGCGTTGCCAGGCGAGCATCACGCCCACCATCACCGCGAGCACGCCGGCCGCGGCGGCGACCGCCAGCGCCAGGCGCGCGACCGAGGCGCGGGTCCACGCCATGCGGCGCGCGCGCGGCACCCCGGCGACCACCAGGGCGACGGCGAGGAGCGGAAGCGAAAGGTCCCCGACATCGGGTATGACGATCGCGCCTACCTTGAGCGCCAGGCCCGAGGCCAGCGCGGGGAAGACGATCAGCGTCCCGATCAGGATATCGAGGAGCAGCATCCGCTAGGCGGGCCGAGCGAGAAGGCTGAACGACGAGGCGTAGCGACGCATGAGCGGCGTGTGCAGCGCGAGAGCGTCGAGCGCCGCCAGCGCGGGAGCCGTCCAGCGCGGCGTCCCCGGGGCGAGCCACGCCAGCGGCCCCAGGAAGAAATCCGTGTAGCGCAGCTCCGTGCGCGCGAAGCCGGCGCGCCGCGCGGCAGCGGCGATGCCCTCGGGATCCAGCTCGCGCTCATCCGGGCTGTGATGGCGCTCGTACGCGCCGCGCACCAGCGCCGCGAAGACGCGCACCATGCGCCGCCGGCTCGGATCCACGGAGTAGAAGCAGCCGCCGTCGGGCAGGGCACCGCGCGCCTGCGCGAGGAGCGCGTCGATGCCCGCATCGTCCAGGTGGTGCAGGAACGCGAAGGCCGCGATGGCGTCGAAGCGGCCCCACGCGTCGAGCGCGTGGCCGCGCGGATCGCACTCGACGAAGCTCAGGTTGGACAAGCCGCGCGCTGCTGCGCGAGCCCGCGCCACCGCCACGCCGGAGACATCGAGCCCGACGATTTCGCCGACATGCGGTGCGAGCTCGCGCTCGATCGCGCCGTCGCCGCAACCCAGGCTCAGCAGCCGCTCGCCGCCTCCGACGCCCGTGCGACGCAGGAACTCTTGCGCCGTGCGCCGGTGCACGCGGCGAAACAGCGGGCCGGAAAAGATGCGCTCCGCCTCCTCGGCATAGTGCCGGTCGTGGTATTCGCGCTCGTTCATCCGCCGCAGGGGGGCGCCTTGCCCTCGGCCCAGTCGGCGACGCGCCCGAGGTCGATCACCGTGGCGCTGCGATAGCGATCCAGCTGCACCCGGTCGCCGAACGCCTCGAGCCGCGCGTCCAGCCCGTTGTAGTGGCGCGACCAGCCGCCGCCGAAGGGCTCGGTGACCGCGCTTTGTCCGCGCAGGAGCCCGGGGCAGCGCCGTTCGATGCGATCGAAAACGCGCGACATCTCGCGCTCGCGCGCGGCGTCGGCGGGATCGCGCGGCGCGCGCACCAGCGCGCAGCTCACCACCGAGAGAGGCTCGGCGGCGGGCTCGGCCGCAGAGAGCGCATTGGCCGCGCGCGATAGCAGGTCGCCACGCTCGGGGCGCCAGGCGACGGTAAAGCAATCGCCGGGGTCGACGCGCAACTCGATGCGTCGCAGCGCATCGTCATAGAACCTCACCTCCGCGGGCGCCGGCCGGCCCCCGACCAGCTCGAGCCGTCGGCCGAGCGCGCGCACCCGGCCGCCGTAGCGCTCGCGCAGCCGCGCCAGCCGCGCCGAGCCGCTCGGCAGGCTGTGCTGGCCGCGGAAATTGACGAACGAGGACGCGGGATGCAGGAAGGGCGCGACCGCCGCCATCGGCAGGATCTCGACGCTCAGGTAGAGCGCGGGCTCGGTGCGCGCCCGCTCGGTCGCCACGTAGGGCAGCCAACGCCTCGACCAAGGCTCGCTCAGGAACCAGCGCGCCGGCGCCGCGATGACCAGGCTGGCGAGCTGTACGACGAGCAGGACCACAAGGACCGGCAGGGCGAGCCGCCCGCCGAGCAGGCGCTCGAAGAGGCGCGCGAGCAGCAGCCCGGCGAGGAGGAGCAGTGCAAGCCCGTAGCGCGCATTGGCCGAGGTCATGAGCCAGAGCGCGAGCGCCAGCGCGAAGAAGCCGAGCAGCCGGGCATCTAGGCGCGCGAGCGGTGCGCCGGCCGCCGCCCGCCGTGCCGCGAACGGCAGCGCAAGCGCCGCGGCCGCCAGCGCAGCAAGGCGCAAATCCGGCGCGAAGGTTTCGGAATAGAGGTGGCGGTCGAGCGCGGCCATGCGCAGCGGCACGCCGAGCGCGTCGGCCAATCCCTGCGGGGTGAAGCGCTCGCTCACCAGGTTGACCGGCAGCGCGTCGGGTGAGCGAAACCACGCGTTCCAGAGCGGGAACACCGGGTTGCCGAACTCGCGCCACAGCGCCACGAGCCATGGGCCCGCGAGCACAGCCAGCGCAAGCGCGGCGCCGCCAATGTAGGCCACGCCGGAACGAATCGAGACCACCAGCGGCAGCGCCGCGACGAGATAGATCGCGTTCGAGTACTTGAGCGCTGCCGCCGCGCCTAGCAGCGCACCGGCCAGCGCGGCGGGGGCCGCGGCCTCGCGGGTGAGAAGCACCAGCACGCCAGCGAGCACCAGCGGCGCGAGCAGCGGATCGAGGAACGAGGTGCCCACCATGGGCCAGAACACGCCGCTCGCCGCGCCGAGCGCGGCGCCAAGGAGCGCCATGGCGCGCCGCTCGGCACGCGGCAGAGGCTCGAACAGACGCCAGGCGAGCGACACGAGCAGGGAAAGCGAGACCGCGTGCGCCAGCGCAAGCACGACGGACACGGCCACGCTGTGCCAGCCCGCGGCGACCATCGCATAGAACGGCACGTAACCGACGGGGTTGAGATAGCTCTGCGCGCTCGCGGCGAAGAAGTCCTGCTGCAGCCGGGCACCGAGGAGCTCGTACGGAAGGTAGTAGTGGTAGTTGAGCAGGTCCCAGTTGAGATCCTTGCCAGCGTACACGGTCCACGCTGCGCACAACGCGGCCGGCAGGCCGAACACCAGGGAGCGCGGCGCGCGGTCCACTCGCGCCGCTAGCGCCCGGACGGGCGCGCGTGCTGCCGCGCCTCCAGCTCCTGCAGGGCGCGCGCGTCACCTTTCCTGCGGTAGAGGTCGCCGAGCGGCTTGAACGACGGGTTCTCCGCCACCGGCGAGACGGCGAGCGACGTCTCAAAGTCCTTCTGCGCGCCGGCCTCGTCCTTCAGGTCCAGCCGCAGCACGCCGCGCAGGTGAAAGTAGCGCCCCAGGTCTTCCTTCATCGCGTCGGGCGGGAGCAGCACGCGTGCCTTCTCAAGGTAGGCCGCGACCGTGCCAACGGCATAGCCCTGCGGATTGAGCATGGTTCCCTCCGCCAAGCCCAGCACGCCGCTGAAATCCTCGGCGAGCGCCTTCAGGTGCGCGGCCTGGCGGGCGTCGGGCGGCGCACCGCGCGGCAGCTGCTGCGCGAGCAGCTGCGCGTAGCGCTGGCGCAGCTGCGCCTGGAGGAAGGCCACCCAGGCATTGCTGTCGTTCGCCCGCATCACCGACTGCTCGAAGAAACGGATCGCCTCTTCGGGAATCTCGATCGTCGTGCTTCCCGGCGGCGCCGCCTTGTCGACCTCCGCAAACAGCCACCGGTCGCGCCGCGCGTACTTCGCGAAGGCTTCCACGGTCGAAGCCACCGGCACGTTCATGTGCTCGACCGCCTCGAGCAGGATGCGATCGCGCGTTTTCTGGCTGACCGACAGCGGGTCGAACAGGCGGTTGCCAAGGATCAGGCCGCGCGTCTGGTACAGCGTAAGGTCGGGCCGCGCGCCCTCGACCATGTGGAAATACGCGAGCGGCGCGAGGTCGGATTCACCGCGCGTGAAGACCGCCGCATCCTTCGGCAGCGTATGCAGCAGCACCTGCGCATAGCGCGAGGCCCATTCGTTGTCGCTCGTCAGGTTGGCGCGCGCGCCCACCGCGAGGAACAGGGCACCCAGCACGGCGGCGGCGGCTGCGGCGGCCCGCGGCCGCAGCGCCTGGCGGTTCGCGAGCCAGGCGAAGCCGAGCCCGAGCCAGAGCGCCGCGATCGCGTAGGACGGCAGCGGATAGACGTGGAAAATGTGCTTCGACAGCGAGTTGTATTCGAAGCCGAGCAGCAGCAGCAGCACCGCCGAGGGCATGAGAAACGCCGCCGTCAGGAACGCCGCGACGCGGCGGCCGATCAGCCGCCACTGCACCACCGCGCCCGCCGCCGCCACGGCGCTGCCGAGGAGCGCGAACTGCAGCGCCGCCTGGCCTGCGAAGAACTCGAAGAACTTGATGCGGTCGAGCCAGTCCGCCGAGGCGGCCTGATCGACCTGCGCGTAGCCCTTGCGGCTGAGGAAGAACCAGATCCGCTCCGGGGAGTCGAGCGGTCCGTAAAAGCTGATCGCGAGCGGCGACCAGGAGCGGTACACGAGCCAGGCATAGGGCAGCAGGCCGAGGAGGACGAGCCACAGGAGCAGCGGCGAGCGTTTCGCCAGCTCTATGCGCAACGGCCACAGCAGGATGAGGAACGCCGGCGAAACCAGCAGCATCAGCGGATAGTGGTTGCTCAGGCTCAGCCCGAAGATGAACGCCATCCACGGCAGGTACGCGGCCCGCGCGGTGCCCGGGGCGGCGTCGGCGCCCGGCGGGCAGGCTCGCAGCCCGAGATAGACGAGCAGGAGCAGGAAGAAGGTGTTGAGCGTGTAGACCTCGGCGATGATCGCCTGCGACCAGAACACCGGCGACACGCCCAGGCCGAACGCCGCCAGGTACGCCGCCAGGCGGCCGAGCGACAGCGCGCGCGCGCACATCCAGAGCATGGCGCACGACAGCGCCCCGAACAGCGTGCTCGCGAGATGCACGCGGTAGGCGACGCGGCCGAAGGGCAGCCCGGAAAAGAGGTGCCCGACGAGCGTGAACAGCGGATAGCCGGGCGGGTGCTCGATGCCGAGGAAGTTGCTCGACAGGATGAACAGGCCGTCGTCCTCGAGCGCCACGCTGTGCGGCGCGGTGAGCGCGTAGAGCGCGAACAGCACGCCCGCGACCAGCGCGGCGTGTCGCCAGTCGGCTCTGCTCAGGGCTTGTCCTCCGTCGGCGCACCCCAGGTGAACGATGCGGTGGTGAAGAAGTTCCAGAGCGCGGCGACCAGCGCGCCGGCGAGGCCGGCGACCCAGTAGTGCAGCGACTGCAGGAACAGCCAGTCGGCGATGGCGATGTTGATCAGCGCGCCGATGCCGCACGCCGCGTAGAAGCTGACCAGGCCGCGCCAGATGCGACGGCCGCGCAGGCGCTGGTCGGCATAGGTGAACGCGTTGTTGAGGAAGAAGTTGCTGGTCATCGCGGCGAGCGTCGCCGTGCCCTGGCTGAGCAGGAAGCTGCCCGAGAAGCCGTAGAGCAGCCACAGCGTCGCGAGGTGCACCGCGATGCCGCTCACCCCGACCGCGGCGAACAGGAAGAAGCGCGCTGGCAGGAGCCGGCCGAAGAGGTGGTAGAGGATCAGCATGAAGAACTCCGCCACCACGCGCGCGCCGAGCTTGCTCTCGCCGTGGCGCCGGCTGCGCATGTGGTAGGGAAGCTCGACGATGCGCGCCTCGCCGCGCGCCGCGGCGATCAAGTCGAGCAGAATCTTGAAGCCGCGCCCGTAGAGCCGGCGCACGACGCGCTCGAGGAATGCGCGCCGCACCATGAAGAAGCCGCTCATCGGATCGGTGAGATCGCGCGTCAGCAGCCGGCTGATCGCGCTCGCCGCGCGGCTCATGCGCACGCGGTTCGAGGCGAGCTCGCCCGTTCCCGCGCCCTCCATGTAGCGGCTCGCGACCACGATGTCGGCATCGCTAGAGCTGATCTTGTCGAGCAGCGCCGGCAACAGCCGCTCATCATGCTGAAGATCGGCGTCGATCACCGCGACGTAGGGTGCCGAGCTGGCGAGCATGCCCTCGATGCACGCCGAAGCGAGGCCGCGGCGGCCGATGCGGTGCACGCAGCGCACGCGCCCGTCCTGCTGCGCTCGCGTGCGCACCACGTCCTCGGTGCCGTCGAACGCGTCGTCGACGACGAACATCGCCTCCCAGTCGCGCCCGGCGAGCGCCTGCTCGAGCGCGGCGATGAGCGGCAGCACGTTGTCGCGCTCCCGGTAGGCCGGCACCACCACGGTGAGCTCGGGCATGTTCAGTAGGCTATCGCGTCGCCGCGCTCGGCGCGCGCCCGCCGGAAATGCGCCACCAGATAGCCGATCTGCCAGTCGCTGAAGGACCAGAGCCGGTCGCGGTACTGCGGCCGGTCGACGCTCGCGCGACTGCCGTCGGCATCGACCACTTTGGCGTTCCAGCCCCATGGCGAATAGGCAAACGCTCCCAGCACCTGCACGAACACCGACCAGGCCACCAGCGCCGCGAATGCCATCCGCCACGCGCGCCGCTCGAGGACCGGCTCGAGGACGGGCAGGCAGAGCAGCGCAAGCAGCGGGGTGCTGTCGACGATCGGGCGGTAGCCGTAGGCCCAGCCGCCCCACCAATCGAACCATGCGAATGCCGGCAGCCATAGCAGGAGCACTGCGAGCGTGAGCCAGCGCAGCGCGCGCCAGCGCGCGTCCCGCCATGCCTGCACCGCGCCGGCGAACGCCACCACGAGGAACGGCGAGTAGACCAGCAGGCCGCGCGAGGGGCTGGCGAGCAGTCCTGCGGCGCCGAGCCAGAGCGGCGTCTGCCACAGGTCGGGCGAGCCGGTCTTGGCCAGCGCTAAGCGCTCGCCGCCGGCGAGTTGTCCGAACTCCAGCATCCAGCCGAAATAGTAGGCGTTATAGGCCAGAACTGCGGCGGCGAAGGGCAGCGCGGCGGCCACGAAGGCGAAGAAAGCACGGCGCTCGCTCACCAGCAGCCACAAGGCGATGACGACGGCGACCAGCGCCGCGGTCGGCCGGCAAGCCGTGGCTGCGGCGAGCGCGGCGCCGCCGGCCGCGCCACGCAGCACCGGCGCGCGGATACGCAGCAAACAGGCCATTGCCAGCGCGAGGAACAGGATCTCCGGCGTCTGCTGCCAGAGCGCCTGCGACGAGATCGCCCACACGCAACTGCCGAGGGCGTAGGCGAGCGCGAGCACGAGGGCGCTCGCGCGCGGCACCAGCGCGGCGGCGGCCAGAAAGACGCAGGCGGCTGAGGCCGCGATGAGCAGCGCGGCGGTTAGCTTGGCGAGGCCCCACACCGCGGCCGGATCGTCCCACAGTCGCACGCCGCTGGCGTGCGCGAGCGCGGCCAGCGGCAGCGCCGTCAGCCCCGCGAGCGGGCCGAAGACGCCGACGTACTGTGGCTCGCCGGTCTGCGCGCGCACGAGGCGAGTCGGCACCACGTAGTAGCGCGGGCCGCCGTAGTTGAGCCGGCCTTCGCGGTAGTGCTGCGCGTAGGACTTCCGCGAGCCTGGGGGAATTGCGCGCCAGTCGTTGACGAAGATCTGTGCCTGACCGCCGCCCCGGGCGGCGGAGGTCCAGACGAACATGAATGGCGCCTCGAACGGACCGAAGGCGAGATCGCCGTCACCCAGCAAGCTCGCCGGCAGGTAGGCGTTGGGAACCGTGTCGGCGTTGATCGGATGGATGCTCACATTCGACAGATAGGCGAGTATCGCCGTGAAAAACACCGCGAGCGCGACGCGTCTATCGCTCCAGCGAGGCAGGAGCACGGCGCTCACTGGATAGTGAGGTCGGCGCGCTCCGAGCGCGCGCGCCGGAAATGGGTAATCAGGTAGCCGATCTGCCAGTCGCTGAACGACCACAGCCGGCTGCGGTAGGCAGGCAGGTCGATGCTGGCGGCTTGGTCGCCGAGCTTGGCGTTCCAGCCGGCAGGCGAATAGGCGAACGCGCCCAGCGCTTGCACGAATACCGACCAGGCGAGGGCGGCGACGAAAACCGCGCGCCACGCGCGACGCTCGAGGATCGGCGCGAGCACTGGCAGGTACAGCAGCGCCAGTAGCGGGACGCTGTCGAGGATCGGCCGGTAACCGTAGGCGAATCCGCCCCACCAATCGAACCACAAGAAGCCCGGCAGCCAGAGCAACGGCACCGCGACGGTGAGAAAGCGCAGCGCGCGCCAGCGCGGATCGCGCCACGCGGCCACCGCGCCAGCGAAGGCTGCAGCCAGAAAGGGCGAATAGATCAGCAGGCCGCGCGAGGGGCTTGCCAGCAACCCCGCGGCACCCAGCCACAGCGGCGTCTGCCACAGCTGGTCCGAGCCGGTCTTGTATCTGGCCATGCGCTGGCCGGCAAGCAGTTGCCCGAACTCCAGCGGCGAGCCGAAGTAGTAGGCGTTGTAGACGAACGTCGCGGCCGCGAAAGGCAGCGCGGCGGCGGCGAAGGCCGCGAATGCGCGTCTGTCCGACAGCAGCAGCCACCCCGCCGTCACCACGACCACGGCAGCCGCCGTCGGCCGGCACGCGGCCGCGGCGGCGAGCGCGCCTCCGCCCGCCGCGCCGCGCCACCACGAGCCGGGAATGCGCAACAGACAGCAGAGGCCCAATGCGAGGAAGAAAATCTCCGGCGTCTGCTGCCAGAGCGCCTGCGACGAGATCGCCCACACGCAGGTGCCCAGCGCATACGCGCCGGCGACAAGGAGCGCTTGCGGCCGCGGCGCGAGCGCCGCGGCCGCGAGATAGATGAACGCCACCGATGCTGCGCTCAGGAGCGCGGCGCTCAGCTTCGCGAGGCCCCAGACCGCCGCGGGATCGTCCCAGAGGCGTACGCCCGCCGCGTGGGCCAGGGCGAAGAGCGGCAGCGCGGTCAGTCCGGGCCCGGCACCAAAGACGCTGGCATAGATCGGCTCGCCCGTCTGCGCGCGTACCCGGATCGTCGGCACGACGTAATAGCGCGCGCGCTCGAATTCCAGGCGGCCCTCGCGGTAGTGCTCGGCATAGGTCTTGGAGGAGCCTGGCGGTCTTTGCGGCCAGCGCGTCACGAAGACGCGCGCCTCGCGCCCATCTGCACCCTTCGCCTTCCACAGGAACAGCCCGGGCGCCTCGAACGGGCTGAAAGCGAGATCGCCGTCGCCTAGCACGCTCGCCGGCAGGTAGGCATTCGGCACCGTGTCGGCGTTGATCGGGTGGATGGTCGCGTTCGACAGATAGACGACGAGCGTCCCGAGGAAGCATGCGGCGGCGACCCGCGTGTCGCTCCATTCAATCGACACTTTTCCACCTGATCAGGCTGAGGAGGAACGAGGCGAGCATGATCTCCATGCCGCCGATCATCAGCGCGCTCGCCGGGATCGTATCGCGCATCACGGTGCCCGGGTCGAGTGCGCCGAAGCCCGCTTCGCGCCACTGCCAGAACGCGGTGAAGCTCCACAGGAAGCCGCACAGGGCGATCGCCAGGCCGGCGAGGAGCCCGCGCTCCAGGGTGACGATCCTCAGCAGGCGCTCGAGCGCGGGCTGGGGCGGCAGCAAGCCGGCGTACTGCGCCGCGGTGCGGGCGAAGATGCCGAACAGGCACAACTGCAGGCCGAGTAGAGCCGCGGCCGACGCGTATAGCATGCTGTGGATGTCGAGCCCGGCGCCGCCCAGCCGCAGGGGCGTGAAGTGCAGCACGCTGGTCAGCACGCTGCCCACCGCGAGCAGCGCGATGCCGGGGTAGAGGAATAGCCAGCGCGGGCTGAAGAGCAGCAGGAAACGCAGGTGGCGCCAGCCGTCGCGCCAGCTACGCAAATGCGAGGGTCGGCCGCGCCGGTCGGGATCGAGGGTGGTCGGCACCTCGGCGATGCGCCATCCGGCCAGCGCGGCGCGCGCGATCAGCTCGCTTGCGAACTCCATTCCAGTGGTCTTGAGGCCGAGCGCGAGGACGGCTTCGCGCTCGAAGCCGCGCAGTCCGCAGTGGAAGTCGCCGACGTGCGTGCGGAAAAAGAGCCGCCCGAGGGCGCTGAGCAGCGGATTGCCGAGATAGCGGTGCAGCGCCGGCATGGCGCCCGGACGGATGCCACCTCGGAAACGATTGCCGATCACCAGGGGGAACCCCTCGCGCAGCTTTTCGACGAAGGCGTCGAGGCGGCTGAAGTCATAGCTGTCGTCAGCGTCCCCCATGACGATGTAGCGGCCGCGCGCCGCGGCGATGCCCGCGCCCAGCGCCGTCCCGTAGCCGCGCCGCGCCACCGCGATCACGCGCGCGCCGGCCTGCTCGGCGAGCGCAGCCGAGCCGTCGCCGGAGCCGTTGTCGGCGACCAGCACTTCGCCGTCGATCCGCGCGCGATCGAGGAAGGCGCGCGCCTTGCGCACGCAGGCGGCGACCGTCGCCGCCTCGTCCAGGCAGGGCATCAGAATCGTAAGCTCTGTCATCCGGCGCCCCTCCGCGCCGCCGCTAGCCAAAAAAAAAGGTACCCCGAAGGGTACCTTTTTGGCTGAAGCTAACCTAACCGATTAGCCGCGGCAGGAGCCGGGCAGGTATTTCGGCGGGACGCTCGTGCCGTCGCCGGTCGCGCCGCAGCGCCACGCGCCGAGGCTCGTCGCCGAGTTGGCCGTGTAGGTGGCCGCGCTGCCATTCGGCAGCAGCGGGACCAGCGTCACGAGGGAAGTGTCGACCGAGGCGCTGATGTTGCGCACCGTGGCCGTCACCGCGCCGTTGTCGTCGGTCGTGATGCCCGCGACGTACTTCGAGGCCTCGGTCGAGCCGACCTCGCAGCCCCAGTTACCGGCAGAAACGCCGGCGCTGCCGGACTGGTACACCTCGGTGATCGACGTACGGCAAGCGCTCATGCCGAGAATGATCTCCGACATCTTCGCGCGGATGGTGTAGTCCTGGTACGCCGGCAGTGCGACGGCGGCCAGAATGCCGATGATCGCCACCACGATCATCAGTTCGATGAGCGTGAAGCCCTTCTGCATGGTTCTCATTCAGGTACTCCCTCGTGGGTTGGTAAGTGGTCGCCGTTATACCGCGACCTGATCTACTCCTGCAACGTCCGTGCCAGCCTGTCCCCGGGGCTGAATGGGGCATTTTCCACGTTCCGGCCGGGCCACGGGCCCAGAATTGTCGCGACCTGCCGGTTTTTGTCAGTCAGGCCTGGTAGCCCGGGATTTTGGACTCGTCCACCGAATCGATCTGCTCGGGATCCAGGAACATCTCGGCGTAGCGCCGGTAGACCTTGCGGCGCACGAAGACGTCGAAGAGATCCGGGTCGACGTGGTGGTTGAGCTTCATGCGGCCGAGGATCTCGAGCGATTCCGACAGCGTCTTGCCCTTCTTGTAGGGCCGGTCCTTGGCGGTGAGCGCCTCGAAGATGTCGGCGATGCCCATGCAGCGCGCCTGCACCGACATCTGCTCGCGCGTCAGGCCCCGCGGATAGCCCTTGCCGTCCATGCGCTCGTGGTGGCCGCCGGCGTACTCGGGCACCTTGGTCAGGTGCTTCGGCCAGGGCAGCGCCTCGAGCATCTTGATGGTGGCGACGATGTGGTGGTTGATGATCTTGCGCTCGTCGTCGGTGAGCGTGCCAGCGCGGATCGTCAGGTTCTTCACCTCCTCCTCGGTGAGGAAGTCGGCCTCGTGGCCCGAGACGTCGCGCCAGCGGTACTTGGCGATGCGGCGCACGTGCGCCATGTCCTCGTCGCGCATCCGCTCACCGCCGATATTGCAGGCATGCAGGAAGCGGCGGTCCTCCTCGATCTGACGCGAGCGGTCGCGCAACTGCTTCTCGTCCAGCTCGCCCCTGAGCCTTGCGATCTCGAGGTCGCGCTTCAGCACCTCGAAGCGAGTGTCGATCAGGCTGATGCGGTCGAAGATGGTCTCGAGCTTGGTGGCCTTGTCGACTACGTGCACCGGCGTGGTCACCTTGCCGCAATCGTGCAGCAGGCCGGCGATCTTCAGCTCGTATCGGTCCTGGTCGCTCATGTGGAAGTCGCTGAGCGGGCCCTCGCGCGTCTCATTCACCGCCTCGGCGAGCATCATGGTGAGCATCGGCACGCGCTGGCAGTGCCCGCCGGTGTAAGGCGACTTCTCATCGATCGCGGTGTTGATCAGGTTGATGAACGACTCGAACAACTGCTCAAGCTGATTGATCAGCAGGCGGTTGGTGAGCGCGACCGCCGCCTGCGAGGCGAGCGACTCGGCAAGGCGCTGGTCGGAGGCCGAGAACGGCACGATCTCGCCCGAATGAGGGTCCTGGGCGTTGATCAGCTGCAGCACGCCGATCGCCTCGTGCTCGTGGTTGCGCATCGGCACGGTCAGGAACGACTTCGAGCGGTAGCCGGTCTTGGCGTCGAAGGCGCGAGTGCCGGAGAAGTCGAAGCCATCGGCGGCGTAGGCGTCGGCGATGTTGATCGTCTTGCCGGTGAGCGCGGCGTACGCCGCCACCATGCCGTGGTTCGGCTTGCCGTCCTTGTAGAGCTGGATCGGGTAGAACGGCACCGGGTTGCCGGTGGTGCCGCCCAGGTAGTACTTGAGGGAACTGGTGCGCACGATCTCGAAGCGCAGCGTGCGCTCCTCGGTGACCCGGTAGAGGGTACCGCCGTCGGCGCGGGTGATGCTCTTCGCCGCGGTGAGGATCGCCTCGAGCAGCCGGTCGATGTCGCGCTCCGCCGAGAGCGAGGCGCCGATGGCGTTGAGCTGGTCGAGCCGCTGGACGAGGTCGTCGGCAGCGGTGAGCCGCGCGCCGAACGGAAGGCGCAGGCCGGTAGTGCTGTCGATCGACGTGCTCACATTACTTGACGCAGACGGCGCGTACTTCCTTCATATGGGTGACGCCGGTGAGGCATTTCTCCATGCCGTCCTGCTTCAGCGTGCGCATGCCGTCTTCAAGGCACTGCGCCAGCATCTCGGCGACCCGCGAATGCTCCTGGATCAGCTTCTTCAGCTTGTCGGTCGCAATCAGGAGCTCGTGCAGGCCGCAGCGGCCCTTGAACCCGGAGCCACCGCACTTGTCGCAGCCGACGGGCTTGTAGAAGGTGAGCTGGCCCTTGTCGTTGCCATAGTTCTTGACCCACTCCTTGTAAACCGCCTCCATCGAACCCTTCGGGTCGGCCTTGAACTTCGCCGTCGCCATCAGCTCCTCGCAATACTCGCGCAGGAACGCGGTGATCTCGGCCCCTTCGGGCGTGTAAGCCTGCTTGCATGAGCACATGCGCTTCGCCAGGCGCTGCGCGAGGATGCCGAGCAGCGCGTCGGAGAAGTTGAAGGGGTCCATGCCCATGTCGAGCAGGCGCGTGATCGACTCCGGCGCCGAGTTGGTGTGCAGCGTGGCAAACACCAAGTGGCCGGTGAGCGAGGCCTCGATTCCGGTACCGGTGGTCTCCTTGTCGCGCATCTCGCCGACCATGATGATGTCCGGGTCGGCGCGCAGGAACGCCTTCATCACCGCGGCGAAGTCGAGGCCCGCCTTCTTGTTCACCTGCACCTGGCGCAGCCCCTTCTGCGTGATCTCGACCGGGTCCTCTGCGGTCCAGATCTTGGTGTCGGGAGTGTTCAGAAACTTGAGCACCGAATGCAGGGTCGTGGTCTTGCCGGAGCCCGTCGGGCCGCAGACGAAGAACAGGCCGTAGGGCTTGGTCACCGTGCTCTGCAGCTTCTCGAGGTTGAAGGGCGTGAAGCCCATCTTCTCGAGCGGGATCGGCTCGCCCGCGGCGAGAATCCGCATCACGATGTCCTCGACGCCGCCGGCCGTGGGGATCGTCGCCACGCGCAGCTCGATGTCGAGCGGGCCGAACTTCTTGAACTTGATCTTGCCGTCCTGCGGCTTCCTCTTCTCCGAGATGTCGAGGTCGCACATGATCTTGATGCGCGCCACGATCGCCGCGCGGTAGCTCGCCGGGATCTCGATGTAGGGCCCGAGCGAGCCGTCCTTCCGGAAGCGGATCTCGGTCTTGGCCTTGCCCGGATAGGGCTCGATATGGATGTCCGACGCGTTCTGGTTGAAGGCGTCGACGACGATCTTGTTGACCAGTTTCACCAGCTCGTTGTCGGCCGCGGCGGAGACCTCGTCGGCCGCGCTGCCTTCGGCGACGACCACTTCCTCGTCACCCTCGAGGCCCGAGAGCAGGTCCTCGACGTTGCCGAGGTCGGAGCCGGCCGACTCCTGGCCGTAGAAGTGGTTCAGCGTCTCCTTGAACTCCTTCTGCGTGGTGACGCGATAGACGATGCGCGCCTTCGGGAACACGTTCGAGGCGATGCGCGAGGAGCGGATGCGCTCGGGGTCGAGGCACATCACGACCAGGCCCTCTTTGGTGTCGTCGATCGGTACCCAAAGGTTACCCTCGACGTACTCGCGCTTCAGGTTCTTCAAGAGCTCGGCCGGCTTGACCCGGTCGGGCTTGAACGCCTCGTAGGGTACGCCGAAGAACTTCGAGAGCGCGGCGCCGATCGCGGGGATCTTCACCTGGAACTCGTCGGTCAGGACCTGCTCGATGTCGAGCGCTTTTTTCCTCGCCTGGCGCGAGGCGAGCTCGAACTCGCCCGCCGACAGCACCGCGTCGGCGATCAGGTAGTCGTACTTGGTCTTGACGAGGGTCGGCTTCTGGCGCTGCCTAAAGGCGATCGCCAGGGTCTGCGACAGCTCCGCCACGCCCTCTTCGGCCAGCGCGCCGAAGGACACGCCGGCCTTGTTGTTGATGATCTGGATCACGCCGATCAGCTCGCCGCTGCCCTGCTCCATGATCGGCGCGACCAGCTGCTGCTTGGTGCGGTAGCCGGTGCGCTTGTCGACCTCCTGCAGGAAGCGCAGGTTGGCGTTGATGGCGCGCAGCTCGCCCTCGTCGTAGCAGTCCTTGATGTTGATCGTCTTCTTGGCGAGCGCGGCGTAGCCGGCGATCGAATGCTCGGCGATCGGCAGCTTCAGGTCCTTGAACGAATTGAGGCCGGTCTTGACCTTGGAGACGATCGACTGCTTGTCCTCGCTCACCGAGTAGATCGTCAGGCGATCGGCGTTGAACAGCGCGCAAACGTCCGCGCTCACCTCGAGCATGATCTCGTCGATGTTGTTGGTGGCGTGGATCTTGTTGGTGACCGCCTGCAGCTGCTTCTGGAACGCGAGGCGCGCGGCAACATCGCTCTGCGCCGCCGCCGGCTGGTTCAGAACTGCACTCATTGACTGCCTCCCTGCCGCAGGTGCTCCTGCGAGGCTTTCATAATAGCGTCAGAAGCCATGATTTACCAAGACTTTTTCCCTCAAGCGGCGCCCGGCGCCGGCTCGGCGGCGCGCTGCAGGCCGCCCTCCAGCAGCCAGACGCGGAACCCCCGCTGGGCAAAGAGAAAAGCCGCCGCCGCGCTGCGCCGCCCGCTCTGGCAGTAGGCGATGTACTCGCGCGAGCGGTCGAGCACGGCGAACATGTGCCGCACCTCGGCCAGCGGCACGTTGATCGCGCCGGGCAGCCGGTCGTACTGGTACTCGGAGGGGTAGCGCACGTCCAGCCAGAGTGCGCCGCCGCGCACCCGCTCGGCGGCCGCGTGGAAATCGACGCGCCGCAGCAGCGGCTCGCGCAGCAGGGCGTTGAAGTCAGCGCGCGCTAGGCGCAGCACGTCGCCGTCGGTGAGCGCGCTGACGCTGGCGTTGCGCTTCGCGTCGGACACCAGCGCTTCCTCGCCGAAGGCGTCGCCGCCCTTCAGCTCGGCGAGCACCACGTGTGCGCCGCCCACCAGGCGCTCGACCTTGAAGCGTCCCGAGTCGACCACGTAGTAGAAGTCGCCCTCCTCGCCTTCGCGGATCACCGTCTCGCCGCGGGGCACGCGCAGGCGTTCGAAGCGCTTGAGCAGCTCCTCGATATTTGCCGTCGGCAGCTGCGCGAAGGCGCCGGTGCGCAGGCTCGAGAGCGTGAACGCGCCGCCGAAGCGCGCGTCGCTGCGCACCGCCTGGTCCCAGGTGGCGAGCGTGTCGAGCATGTCGTCGTCGAGCGCGAGCAGGTCGACGTCGGTGATCGCCTTGCTGCGCTCGATGCGGCCCTTCTGGCGGTTGAGCGCTTGCAGGCCGTCGCCGCTGCCGCCGACCACCACCAGCGTACCGCCGCCCTGGAAAGCAAGCAGCAGCTCGCCGCCGAGGAGGAACAGCGACTGGCCGGGGGCGCGGCTCGCCACCGGGTCGGCGCCGCGCGGCGCGCGCTCGATGAATGCCATCTCGGCCAGCTCGGCGAGGCGCGCGCCCGACAGCCCCGCGAGCGGCGCGAGACGAGCGAGCTGGGCGGCGCTGGCGCGGGCGAGCTGGGCCGGGCGCACGCTAGAACTCCAGCACCAGGTTGTTCTGCAGCATCTGCGGCCGGTACTTGCCGGCGCACTCCTCGATCTCGAGCATGGTCGGCTCGATCTCGCCGGGCTTGAGGTGCGTGATGTAGATCTCGGCGTCGACCTGGAGCTTGGCGAGCTCCTCGGCCAGGGTCGCCGGGCACAGGTGCCGCGCCATCTCGGCGAGCTTGCGCTCCTTGTTCGAGAACGCCGTCTCGATGATCAGGAACTTGAGGTTGCCAATGGCGTTGACCACCCGCCAGAGCGCGTCGTTCGGTCCGGTGTCGCCGGTAAACACCAGGCTCGCGGCGCCGCTGTCGAGGTGGTAGCCGACCGCGGGCACGGTATGGCGCGCAGGGATCGGCGTGATGGAGCGCGCGCCAAGCTTGACCATCGCGCCAAGCTCGATTTCCTGGTAGCGCAGGAACGGCGCCTCGGCGGTCGGGATCTCGGTGAAATCAGGCCAGATCGACCAGTTGAACAGATGGTTGCGCATGATCTCGATCGTCGCGCGCGTCGCGTAGACGGTGATCGGGCGCGAGCGCATGCCGCCGACCGTGTCAACCAGGAACGGGATCGAGGTGACGTGATCGAGATGCGAGTGCGTAATGAAGATATGGTCGATCTGCGAAAGCTCGGCCAGCGTCAGGTCGCCGACGCCGCTGCCGGCGTCGATCAGGATGTCGCTGTCGACCAGGAAGGAGGTGGTGCGCAGATGGCGACCGCCGATTCCCCCTGAGCAGCCGAGCACGCGCAAACGCATGGCGCGAGTCGTCCTTCCTATTTCTCGTCGAACACCGTGACCGGCTGCCAGTCGGCGGTCATCGGAGTCGCGCGCGCGCGGGTGATTTGTTCTGCGTACACGCGGTACAGGATGCAGCCGGGAGCAAGACGTTGCAAGTTGACGAGGTTGACCTCCGCCAGGTCCCAGTTCCGGGAGCGGTAGGCGCGCAGCGCCTGGGTCCAGATGCGCAGTTCTTCGTGGGTCGCGCTGTCGACCCCGCCCTCGGGCCCGAGCGGCTCGTAGATCGTTATCGCTTCGTCCTTTCCCTTCACCTTGACGCGGTCGATTTCTCGCCAGAGCACGTCGTCCACCTGGCGGCGGGTCGCCTCCCCAGCCAGGATGCCCACGCCGTAGTGCTTGGTCAGGCCCTCCAGCCGCGACGCCGCGTTGACCGGATCGCCCATCGCCGTGTAGGCGCGGCGCAGCTTGGAGCCCATGTCGCCGACCCGAACCGCGCCGGAATTGACGCCCACCCCGATGGTCAGGGCGGGCCAGCCGCGCGCCCGGAAGCGCTCGTTGAGCGCGCCGCACGCGCGCTGCATCTCGAGCGCGGCGAGCACCGCGTTGCGCGCGTGCCGCGCATCGGCCATCGGCGCGCCCCAGAACGCCATGATCGCGTCGCCGATATACTTGTCGAGCGTGCCCTGGTGGCGGCTGCGGATGATGACGCTCATCTCGGTCAGGTAGTCGTTGATGTACTCGCGCAGCGCTTCGGGACTGAGCGCCTCGGAAATACCGGTGAAGCCGCGCACGTCGGCGAAGAGGATGGTCAGCTCCGCGCTGCGCGGCATGTCGTAGCGCGCCGGATCGCGCTCCATCTTCGCCACTACCTCGGGCGGCACGTACTCGCGGAAGCGCTGCGCGATGAGGCGCTTGGACCGCGACTCGACGAAGTAGCCGTAAGCCATGTTGACCGTGTAGAGCGCGGCCACCATCAGCAGCGAGCTGGCGAGCGGCAGTACTAGGCTTTCGGCCTGCCACACCGCGACGTTGAATCCGATGATCGCCCCGCTCGCTGCGATGACCAAGGCCGTGGCCCAGAGCGCCGATAGCATCGGGATCAGCACCGCCAATACGACGCCTCCGACGAGCAACAGCATGACTTCTGCGCCGACGATGTACCAAGGCCGGCGCTTGAAGTCCTGGTCGAGCATGCCGGCGATCATGTTTGCGTGCACTTCGACGCCAGGCATCACCGCCTTGACCGGGGTCGCCTTCAGGTCGGCGAGCCCTGGAGCGCTGGTTCCGATCAGCACGATCTTGTCCTTGAGGCTGCCCGCTGGAATCCGGTCCTTCAGCACGTCCACCGCGGGCACGTATCGAAAAGGCATCGTTCCGCCGCGATAAGGAATCAGCGCTGCCGCGTTGTTGTTGACCGGAATGCGGTCGGTACCGATCCTCAGGTACTCGAGCCGCCGGTCGCCGAACACCGGCTCCACGGGCTGCGTGGCGCCAAGGCTCTTCGTCACGAGGGCGCGGAACACCGTCAGCGAGAGCGCTTCGTAATATTCACCTTCGAACTCGACGAGCAACGCCACGCTGCGCAGCACGCCATCGGCGTCGGCCAGGGGATTGATGTGGCCGCCGCCCCAGGCGGCCGCGGCTAGCCCCGGCAGGTTCCCGGTGTAGCCCTTCCATTCGTAGAACTCCACGTCCCGCCCGGCAAAGGCGCCCTTGGGCAGCACCGGCCGGGGCAGCGCGTTGGCGCGCACCGCCTGATCGGTGCTGTTGAAGTAGTGACCGAGCACGACCGGCCGGCCCTTGAGGCTCGCGGCAAAGCGCGCATCGAAGTCGAGGCCGGGCCGCAGCCGGGCATAGCTCGACTGGAACCCGGCGTTTTCCTTCAGCTCGCCCTGCGCCAGGCGGTCCACCACTTCCATGCCGGAACTCGTGTCGCGCTCGGCGAATACCACGTCGAAGGCGAGCAGCGCCACGCCCTGGCGCTCGAAAAGCCGGTCGACTAGCTGCGCCATGAGGTTGCGGCTCCAAGGCCAGCGGCCGAGCTCGCCGAGGCTTTTCTCGTCGATGTCGACGATCACGATGCGCCGCTCGGGCGCGCGCGGCATGGTCATCGCGAGGCGCGCGTCGTACATGATGCTGTCGAGCCGGCCGATGAAGCCGATCGGGTAGAGCTCGAGCGCGTGACCTACGAAGAACAGCGCGATCGCAAGGCCGAGGACGATCCTTGCGAGATGCTGTTTCAGAACCGCACTAGGCCTTCAGGAAAAATTCCATCTTGATGCCGGCGAGCTCGATGACGTCGTGATCCTTCAGCGAGTGCGGCGCGGCACCGATCTGCTGGCCGTTGACGGTCGGGCGGCTGGCGCCCTCGACGTGCGTGATGAAGTAGCCCTGCGGCCGGCGCGTAAGGACTGCGACCTGCACGCCGGGCTTGCCGAGCGTGGTCAGCGGCTTGGTGAGCTCGAGCTCCTTGCCGGCGTTGCCGCCCGAGAGCAGCTGGATCGCGCCGAGCGGCTGTCCGCCAGGCTTCGCCGCCGGCGCGGCCGCTGCGACAGCCGGCGCCGGTGCTGCGGCCGGCGCGGACTTCGGGCCGGCGTCCTTGTCGGCGATGCCGGCGGCTGCTGCGCTCGATCCGGCGGCCTGCACCGCGGCCTGGCGCGCAGCAACCGCGGCCTGCGCGCCGCCGCCCGAGGCCGCCGCCGCGGCGGCGGCCTTCATCGCCGCCGGGCGCAGCACCATGGTCTTCTCGAAGTCAGCCTTCTCGCCGGTCGCGGCCGGCGCCGCCTCGCCGACGAACTTGAGCTTGTACTTGCCGAGCTCGATGACGTCGTTGTTCTGCAGGAAGTGCTTCTTGATCGGATTGCCGTTCACGACCGTGCCGTTGGTGCTGCCGAGATCCTCCAGGAACGAGTCGTTCAGAATCGTGACGATGACGGCGTGCTCGCCGCTCACCGCGAGGTTGTCGATCTGGATGTCGTTGTGCGGCTTACGGCCGATGGTCGTGCGCTCTTTCGTCAAGGGGATCTCCTTGAGAACGAGCCCGTCCATGCTCAGTATCAATTTCGCCATAAGTGTCCGCTACGGGAGGTTATTTTAGCCACGAGAACATTTTGGCCATGACGCCCTTGGCGCCCGGGTACTCCCTCAGGACCCGGACCAGTATAACCGAAACGTTGTCGCGCCCCCCGTTGTCGTTGGCCATCTGCACCAGCTGCTGGGCGGCCAGCTTGAGGTTGCCGCCGAGCGCTTGCAGCGTCATGCCGATGTCCTCGTCGTCGACCATGTCGCACAGCCCATCCGAGCAAAGCAGGTAGATGTCGCCGGGTTTGGTCGGGTACTCATGGATCTCGGGCTCGACCGTCGGATCGATGCCGAGCGCCTTGGTGACGAGATTCTTGTGCGCGGCCTTCTTCGCCTGCTCGGCGGTGATGATCCCCGAGTCGATCTGCTCCTGCAGCAGCGAATGATCGCGCGTCACCTGCTTGAACTTGCCGTCGCGCTGCATGTAGAGGCGAGAGTCGCCGAGGTGAGCGACCAGCATCCGGTTGTCGTAGAACAGGCACACCACCAGCGTCGTTCCCATGCCCGCGTACTGCGGCTGGCTCTGCGCCGCCTGGTAGATCGAGGTATTGGCTTTCAGCACCTGCTCGCGCACCATGCGCCCGGCGATCTCCTCGTTGTTCTTCTGGTCGATCTCGTAGGGCTTGGCGTTGGCCAGGATCTGGCGCATCTCGGTGATGATCACCGTGGTCGCCATGCCGCTCGCGACCTCGCCGGCGTTGTAGCCGCCCATGCCGTCGGCGAGCACTACCAGGCCGTTGCCCGGGTCGGCGGCGATCGAATCCTCGTTATGCGAGCGCACCATCCCCGGGTCGGTGCAGGTCGCGATTTCCAGTGTCTGCGTCAGATCCATTCGTTCCGTTCTAGGTCGATGCCGCCGCGGGCTGCGCGGCCGGGGACAGCGCGGCGCGCAGCGCGCCGCCGAAATGCTCACCGGTCTGGAAGCGCTCGTCCGGATTCTTCGCCAGCGCGCGGCCGAGGAACTGCGCCAGCTGCGCCGGCACGCTAGCCACGGTCGCGATGTCCGCCGGCGGCTCGTTGGCGATGCGGAACATGAGCTGCGCCATCGATTCTCCGTCGAATGGCAGCCGGCCCGACAGCATCTGGTAGAGCGTCACCGCGAGCGAGAACAGGTCCGAGCGTCCGTCGATCTTCCGGCCGGCGAGCTGCTCGGGCGACATGTACGAGGGCGTGCCGAGCACCATGCCGGTCTTGGTCTTGGAGCTCGCGGTCAACCGGGCGATGCCGAAATCGGTCAGCTTGAGCGTGTCGGACGCCGGGTCGTACATGATGTTGGCGGGCTTCACGTCGCGGTGCACGACGCCCTCGCGGTGCGCATAGCCGAGCGCGTCGGCGGCGCGCGCGACGATCGACACCACCTTGTCCTGCGTCAGCAGCTGCCCCGGCTTGGTATACGGCGCGAGGCTCGCGCCTCGCAGGAGCTCCATCGCGATGTAGCAGTAGTCGTGCTCCTCGCCGGCGTCGTAGACGGTGACGATGTTCGGGTGCGAAAGGCGCCCGGCGGTCTGCGCTTCGCGGAAAAAGCGCTCCTTCACCTCGGCCATCTCCTCGGGCTCGAACTGCTCGCTGAGCGCGAGCGTCTTGACCGCGACCTCGCGCCCGATCTTGGGGTCCTTGCCGAGGTAGACCACGCCCATCGCGCCCTTGCCGAGCTCCTTCTCGACCTCGAAGCGGCCGAACTTCGGCTTGGTGGAGACGTTGAGCTGCAGCGTGCCCCCGGGGTGGCTGGCGCCGATCAGCACCGTCTCGGCGAGCTCGCGCGCGCGGGAGAGCTTGCCCGCCACGTCCTTGAAGTCGGCCTTGAAGTCGTGCACGTAGCGGAACACTGCCTCGGCCTTGTTGAACTGGCGCTTCCTCTCGTAGTCGAGGCCCAGGCCGTAGAGGTTCTCGAGCAGCGCCGGGGAGAGCGGCACCTGGCGGAACTTGTCCCAGGCGAGGTCGAGCTGCCCCTGCCCCTGGTAGGCGAGCGCGAGCATGCGGTTCGACTCGGCCGAGCTCGCATCGGCGCCGGCCTTAGCGCGCTCGGTGGCGATGAAGCGCTTGGAGGCGAGCGCCGCATGGCCGACGACGAGCAGCACCGCGGGCGCCATCAGCTGCAGCCAGAGCCCCGCGCTCGCCATCAGCGCGAAGTGTGCCGCCACGAAGGCGGCCACGCCGACGGCCGTCAGCGCGAGCGCCGCGCCCGCGCGCAGGCGCGGCAGCACTACGACCACGTACGCGGCGGCCACGAGGAGCGCCAGCCACTCCGCGAGCCGCGCCCACGCCGGCACGACGAAGAAGTGCTCCTGCAGAAGCGACGAAACCGATTGCGCCTGCAGCGTCACCGCCGGCATCGCGGGATGCACGGGCGTGACGAAAAGATTGGCGATACCCGCGGCGGTCGGGCCGACGAGCACGATCTTGTCGCGGTACTTTTCCGGCGCGATCTTGCCGCTGACCACGTCGAAGAACGAATCCTCGGCGATCGCCGGGCGCTCGCCCGGCTGGCGGTAGAAGTAGGTGTGGAGCAGTCCGTCAGCGTCGGTGCGCGCCTTGAGCCCGCCGAGCTGCACGCTGTCGGCGGCGAGGCGCAGGTCCTGCGGCCCGAGGTTGAGGCTCTTCGCGACCAGCATCGCCGAGAGCGACGGATAGGCCTCGCCGAAGTGCGCCACCACCGGCGCCTCGACGCGCACCGCGCCGTCCGCATCGGGCACCACATTCAGGTGCCCGAGCGCGGCGGCCGCGGCGCCGAGCGGCTCGAGCACCGAGATCGCGAGGCCCGAGCTGCGCGTGCCGGCGTCGCCCGCGACGGCATTGCGGCGGATGTATTGCGGCAGCGGTGCGCCGGCGCGGCCGCGCGGCGCCTCGAGCACGAAGAGCAGCGGCAGCACCACGTTGCCCGCGCGCGCGACCGAGGCAGCGAGCTTGCGGTCGGTATTGAACTCCTCCTGCGCGTCTTTCAGCAGCGCGAGGGCCGGGCCCGGCATCTGTCCCTCGGCGGGAGCCGCGGCTTCCATGATCTTCGCGAGCGTGCGGTTGATCTTCTCGTTCTCAGGCTCGGCGAAGAACACGAGGTAGCCGACCGCCTTCGCCTTGGCCTGCGCGAGGATGTCGATCATTCGGGCGTGCGTGTCGCGCGGCCACGGCCAGCGGCCGATGTTGTCGATGCTCTGCTTGTCGATCGCGATCACCGCGACCTGGTCGGAGGGCGCGCGCGAGGCGGCCTGCACGGCGAGGTCGTAGGCCTTGCGCTCGAGGCCAGGCAGGAGCTCGCTCGCCGCGCCGAAAAGCGCGAACAGGGCGACGACCACGACGCCGAGGACCCAGTCGGCCTTCCAAAAACCCGCTTGCATGCGGCGCGCGCTCCCCCTTGTCGTTCCGCGAAAAAATTCTACGCTACGGCTCGGGCCGAGCGCGCGGAAACAACTCCCCTTAAAACAGCAGACTGAGGCGCATTGTTGCAGTCGAACCTGAGTCGCGTCAAATATTTACGCGACTTTCCGGCTCAGGTTCCGAGAACGGTTCCCGGCTTGATGCCGACCTCGGCGGCGGCGAGCTTCTTGCCGTCGCCAAGCTTGGCTTTTCCGGCGTGGATACGCCCCCCTTGGGCGGTGATGACCAGGCGACCGTCCTTCGCTTCCACGACCTCGCCGATCTTGCCCTTGACTGCGCCGAAGGTGCGCACCAGCTCCTTGCGGCTGTCGAAGAGCTGCAGCTTGACGCCGTTCAGCGTGGTCCAGGCGCCGGGGGCGGGATCCGCGCCGCGGATCAGGTTGTGGATGGCATCGACGTGGCTCGCCCAGTGGATCTTCGCCTCCGCCTCGCGGAACCAGCCCTCGTAGGAGGCTTGCGACTCGTCCTGGACGATTTCCCGGTGCTTGCCGGCAACGACCAGGTCGGCGGCTTCCAGCATTGCCTGCACCCCCATCGGGAAGAGGCGCTCGAAGTACACGTTGCCGAGCGTGTCGTTCTCGCCGATCGGCGTCTTCTTCTGCAGGATGACCGCGCCCTCGTCGAGGCCATCGGTGGGCCGGAAGATCGACAGGCCCGTTTCCTTTTCGCCGCGCGAGATCGGCCAGTTGATCGACGACGGGCCGCGGTATTTCGGCAGGAGCGAAGGGTGGTACTGGATCGTGCCGTGACGCGGGATCTTCACGAAATCCTGCGGCGCGAACTGCAGCACGAATGCCATGATGCCGATGTCGACCTTCGCGTCCTTCATCGCCTGTACCGCCTCCGGCGCCTTGAGCGACTTGAACTGATGCACCTTGAGGCCCTTCTCCTGCGCGGCGACGCGCAGCGCGTCGGGTCGGCCGCCTTCCTTCTCCGGCGCACAGAATACCGCGCCGACCTGGTCGCCGCGCGCGAGGAAAGCCTCGAGCACCGCCTTGCCGAAGTCCTGCTGCCCGACAATGGCGATTCTCATGCGGCTTTTTTCGGCGGCACCGAGAACGCGCCCGCGCCCTTCAGCGACTTGATCCTGGCTTCGTCGTAGCCGAGCACTTCCTTCAGCACCTCCTCCGTGTGCTCGCCGAGGGTCGGGCTGCGCCGGATCTCGGCCGGCGAGGCCGACAGCTTGATCGGCATGCCGACGTTGAACCACTTGCCGCGCTGCGGGTGGTCGAGCTCGACCCACATGTCGCGGCCGCGAACGTGCTCGTCGTTGGCGAGGTCCTGCGTGCTCATGATCGGGCCGCAGGGCACGTCGAGCGGGTTCAGGATCGCCATCAGCTCGCGCTTGGTGTACTTCTCGGCGAACTTGTTGAGCAGCGTCCAGACCAGCTGCTGGTTCTTGCGCCGCTCGGCGATGCTGGCGACGCGTGGGTCGCCGGCCAGCTCCGGAAAGCCGACCTCGGGGCCGATGCGCTTCGCCAGGTCCTCCCACACCGCTTCCTGCACCACCACATAGAGCCAGTCGTTGGCGCCGTGCGGCTTGCAGTGGACCGCGTTGCCGAGCTGGCCGCCGCCCGAATCGTTGCCGGCGCGCGGTACCTCGCCCATGCCCTGGTAGGTGGGCACGGAATATTCGGCGAGCGATTGTCGTGTCAGGCGCTGGTGGTCGCGGAACTTGACGCGGCAGAGGTTCATCACGCCGTCCATCATCGCCACTTCGACGTACTGGCCCTCGCCGGTCTGCTCGGCCTGCCTGAGCGCCGCGAGCAGCCCGATGGCGAGGTGCAGGCCCGTGCCCGAGTCGCCGATCTGCGCACCGGTCACGAACGGCGGGCCGTCGGGCACGCCGGTGGTGCTCATCGCCCCGCCCATCGCCTGCGCCACGTTCTCGTAGGCCTTGAAGTCGGCGTAGGGGCCGCTCGAGCCGAAGCCCTTGATCGAGCCCATCACGATCTTCGGGTTGAGGGCGTGGATCTTCTCCCACGGGAAGCCGAAGCGATCGAGCACTCCCGGACCGAAGTTCTCCATGATGATGTGGCACTTCTTCACCAGATCGACGAACACCTGCTTGCCCTCGTTCGTCTTCATGTTGACGGTGATCGAGCGCTTGTTGCAGTTGAGCATCGTGAAGTAGAGCGAGTCGGCGTTCGGCACGTCGCGCAGCTGGCCGCGCGTCGCATCGCCTTGCGGGTTCTCGAACTTGATCACGTCCGCGCCCATCCAGGCGAGCAGCTGGGAGCAGGTCGGCCCCGCCTGCACGTGCGTCATGTCGAGGATGCGTACGCCTTTCAGAGCGTTCATAGCTATTTCGTCGGGTTTATTTCTTTTTGGCGGCGGAAGGATTGAGGCTGGTGATGCGGCCGCTCTCGGTGCCGGCGGTCTCGTCGATCACGGCGTTGATCAGCGTCGGCTTTCTCGAGCGCAGCGCTTCTTCCATCGCCTTGCGCAGCTCGGCCGGCGTGGCGGCGTGCACGCCCACGCCGCCGAACGCCTCGGCGAGCTTGTCGTAGCGCGCGCCCTTGACGAACACCGTCGGCGCCGGGTCGCGCCCGGTGGGATCGGTGTCGGTGCCCTTGTACACCCCGTTATTGTTCATGATCACGATGCACACCGGCAGGTTGTAGCGGCAGAGGGTCTCGACCTCCATGCCGGAGAAGCCGAACGCGCTGTCGCCCTCGATCGCGATCACCGGCTGCTTGGTCACCACCGCGGCGGCGACGCAGTAGCCCATGCCGACGCCCATGATGCCCCACGTGCCGACGTCGATGCGCTTCCTCGGCTTGTACATGTCGACGATCGAGCGGGTGAAGTCGAGCGCGTTCGCTCCCTCGTTGACGAACATCGCGTCCGGGTTTGCCTTGACGATGTCGCGCACCACGTTCAGCGCGCTGTGGAAGTTCATTGGCGAAGGATTCTTCGCCAGCGTCTCGGCCATCTTCGCGACGTTGCCGCTCTTCTTCTCGTGGATCGCGCTCAGCCACTCGGCCGGCGGCTTCGGCACATTGCCCAGCCCGGCAAGCAGCGCGGAAACACACGAGCCGATATCCCCGACCACCGGCGCGTCGATGCGCACGTTGCTGTCCGCCTCCTGCGGCGAGATGTCGACCTGGATGAATTTCTGCCCGCCCCAGTCCTTGTGGCCCTTGCCGCCCCAGGTCTTGCCCTTGCCGTGCGAGAGCAGCCAGTTGAGGCGCGCGCCGATCAGCATCACCACGTCGGCGCCGGGAAGCGCGAAGGAGCGCGCGGCCGAAGCGCACTGCTCGTGCGTGTCCGGCAGCAGGCCCTTCGCCATCGACATCGGCAGGTAAGGGATGCCCGTCTTTTCAATCAGACTCCTTATTTCGGCATCGCATTGCGCGTACGCCGCGCCCTTGCCGAGGATGATGAGCGGCTTCTTCGCGCTCTTGAGCAAATCAATCGCGCGCTTCACCGCTTCGGGCGCGGGGATCTGCCTGGGCGCGGGATCGACCACCTTGATGAGCGATTTCTTGCCGACTTCGGCGTCGATCGACTGGGCGAAGAGCTTCGCCGGCAGGTCGAGGTAGACGCCGCCGGGCCGGCCCGAGACCGCGGCGCGGATCGCGCGGGCGATGCCGACGCCGATGTCCTCGGCGTGGAGTACGCGGTAGGCCGCCTTGGCGAGCGGCTTGGCGATCGCGAGCTGGTCCATCTCCTCGTAGTCGCCCTGCTGCAGGTCGACGATTTCCCGCTCGCTCGAGCCGCTGATCAGGATCATCGGGAAGCAGTTGACGGTGGCGTGCGCGAGCGCGTTGAGGCCGTTGAGGAAGCCGGGCGCCGAAACCGTCAGGCAGATGCCGGGCTTCTGCGTGAGGAAGCCCGCGATCGACGCGGCATAGCCCGCGTTCTGCTCGTGGCGGAACGACAGCACGCGCAGCCCCGCCGCCTGCGCGCGGCGCGTGAGATCGGTGATCGGGATGCCCGGCAGGCCGTAGATCGTGTCGAGGCCGTTGAGCTTCAGCGCATCGATGACGAGCTGGAAGCCGTCCACCGCTTGCGTCTGCGCTCCACTCGCGACTTGGGGTTCAACCGTGCCCATGAATGCCTCCGTGCCAGGGACCGCTATGGTAAGAATCCGGCCCCAAAGGCGGCCTTGACTGAGGTCAAGGGTCTAAAATCCAAGCCTTTTTCATGACTTCGCTCGCCAGCCATCCCCAGCGCAACAGCCTGCGGCTGCTCCTGCGCAAGAACGCGTCGCTGCAGGGGCTCTCCGCCTCGCAGTGGGCCGAGCTCGAGCCGCTGCTCGTAGTCGCCGACTACCGCAAGGGCGACCCGCTGGTGCGCCAGGGCGACGAGGAGATGGAGCAGTTCTTCATCCTCGAGGGCATGGTGAAGCGCGTGGTGTCGAACCCGCAGGGGCGCGAGATGATTTTGCGCTTCGCCGCCGAGGGCGAGATGGACACCTCGTACGCCGCCTGGCGCCTGCGCACGCCGGTGCCCTACTCGATCGTCGCGGTGACGACCAAGGTGCGCAGCGCCGAGCTGCCGATGCCGCTCTGGGTTCAGTTCCTGGAAAGGAATCCGGAGCTGAAGGCGCGCTTCGAGTACGAGGTGATGAAGCTGATGTCGGAGGTGATGGCGCACACCATCACGCTGCACCTGCTCGACGCCCCCGGCCGCCTGCTGCGCTTCCGCCGCAAGCATCCCGAGCTCGCGGGCCGCATCCCGAAAAAGGAACTCGCCGCTTACCTCAACCTCACGCCGGAGACGCTTTCCCGCCTGAAGCAGAGGCACGCCGCAGGCTAGCGCGCGAGCCGGGCGAACCAGGTAGCGCAGTCGGCGTCGTACGTGGCGACGCCGCCGGCGCCGAGCTTGCCCAGCCGCGCTATCGCATAGGGCGGCCGCATCATCTGCATGGCGAAGTTGCCCTCGTCGTCGACTTCGAGCCGGTATTCGAGCGTGGCTAGGCTGCTGACCAGCCACTGGCCGTGGACGCGCACGATCGAGATGCTGCGCGGATCGAGCAGGCGCGGGCAGGCGACGAGCAGCGGCCCGAGCGTGCGCTCGAAGCGGCGGTAGCGCTCGAGCGCGGCCTCGCGGTCCCGCGCCGCCGCCGGACGCAGCGCGCAGACGATCAGCCGCGGCGGGTTGCCGCGCGGATAGATGGAAAAGAAGATGTCGACGCGGTGCCATTCGACCGGCACGTCGCGGAACGCCACCAGCGAGCACGGCTGCTCGGCGAAATCGAGTCCCCAGCGCTGCAGGTGCTCGGCGAAATAGCGCTTGATCGAGCGCGCGGCCGGATCCTGCTGCTGCGTGTAGTAGAAGTCGAATACGCCGTACAGAGGCAGATCGGGCGCGTCGATCATCTGCCGCACCCGCCGCGCCCCCGGCTGGTCGATGTCGATCGACACCTGGCCGACCAGGTTCAGATGGCGCGACGCCGGGTGCACGCGCGCCGCGAGGCTCGAGGCGGTCTGGAACCCGAACGAGAGGTAGGTCGCCGGCTCGCGGACGAGCTCCGGTGGCAGGTTCCAGTCGAAGTAGCGCCCGCTCCAGTGGCCCGAGGCGTAGCGGCTCTGCTTGAAGAAGGTCTCGTGCAGCGCGCCCTGCCAGAGCAGGATGCCGCCGAGCGCCGCCAGCACATAGCGCCGCGGCAGCACGCGCTGCAGGAGCACGCCGCAGACCGGGCCGGCGAGCAGCAGCAGCGCCACCCCGTATCGCCCGTTCGCCGAAGTGGCAAGCCACAGGAGCAGCGCGAGCGCGAAAAACAGCATGACGAGACTGCGCTGCGGCGAGGGCGGTGCCGTTTGGCGACGGTATGTCCACACCAGCGCGGCAGCGAGCGCCGCCGCTGCGAGCACGGCCGGACGCACGTCCGGCAGCGGCACTTCTGCGTACACCCATTGCCGGTAGGTGGCCATGCGCAGCGGCAGCGCGAGCAGCTCGATCAGGCTCGAGGGCACGAAGCCGGTCAGCGGCAGGTCCACCGGCAGGAAGTCCGGCGAGCGGAACACGCCGTTGAAGAACGGGAACACGGGGTTGCCGAAATGGCGATAGAGGCTCCAGGCGTGCGGCGCAAGGCAAACCAGCCCGGCTGCGGCCGCGACGCCTCCGAACAGGGCAAATGCGCGCAACTTCTCTTTCCGATCGGGGAAGCGAAGCAGCAGCAGCGCGCCAGCGATGGCCACGACGAAGATGCCGTTGTGCGGGCGCAGGCCGGCCGCGGCGCCGGCGAGCAGCGCGCCGAGCGCAAGCCGGCCGGGAGCGGCCGCGCCGGCGCCGTGCGCCGGCAGGCTTGCCGCAGCGAACGCGAGGCCGCCGAGCACCAGCGCGCTGGTGGGCAGGTCGGCGAACGAGGTCCCGACCAGGCTCCAGTACACCGGCGCGATCGCGCCCGCGAGCCAGAACAGCGCGACGAGCAGCCGGTCGCCCTCGGCCGGCGTGCCTCGCGAGAGCTGGCGCGCGAGCACAAGCAACGCGACGAGGTTGAGCGCGTGCAGGCAGGCATGCAGCACGGCGCTCGCGAGCGGCGGCACTCCCGCGCGGTCGAGCGCCGCGAGCAGTGCGTACGGCAGCGGCGGCTGGTAGCCCTGTCCGCCCGCCGCCATGAAGTCGAGCGCAAGGCGCTCCTGGAACAGGCTGTGGCCGGTGTAGAAGTGGTAGGCGACGAGATCGAAATTGAGGTCCTGGCCGCCGGCGACGGTGCGCAGGACGGAGGCGGCGACGCTGAGGAGCGCGACGCCGCCGAGCGCGATCAGCGATGCTGGCGCAACGCGCGCAGGGCCCAAGAGATCAGCGGCCAGAACAGCAGGAACAGGGCGAGCGTGGTCATGGTGCCGACCAGCTTGTTGGAGAAGAAGATCGTCATGTCGCCCTGCGAGCCGAGCATCGCCTGCCGGAAGGAGGACTCGGCCGCATCGCCGAGCACGATCGCCAGCACCATCGGCGCGAGCGGGTACTGCAGCTTCTTGAAGAGATAGCCGGCGAGCCCGAACACCACCATCATCCAGACGTCGAAGGTCGAGTTGTGCACGGTGTAGGCGCCGATCGCGCACACCACCACGATCACCGGCGCGATCACCGCGAAGGGCACGCGCAGGATGGCGGCGAAGAGGGGCACGCAGGTCAGCACCACGATCAGCCCGGCGATGTTGCCGAGGTACATGCTCGCGATCAATCCCCAGACGAAGTCCTTCTTCTCGACGAACAGCAGCGGCCCGGGCTGCAGTCCCCAGATCATCAGGCCGCCGAGCAAGACCGCCGCGGTCGGCGAGCCCGGCACGCCGAGCGTGATCATCGGCAGCAGCGCCGAGGTACCGGCGGCGTGCGCCGCGGTCTCGGGCGCGACCACGCCCTCGACCTGCCCGGTGCCGAACTTGTCGCCGTTCTTCGAGAAGCGCCGCGCCACGCCGTAGCTCATGAAGGAGGCGGGCGTCGCTCCGCCGGGCACGATGCCCATGAAGCAGCCCACCGCCGAGGAGCGCAGCGAGGTCATCCAGTAGCGCGGCAGCTCCTTCCAGGTGTCGAGGACGACGCGCATGTTGATGCGCGCCGCGGCGCCCTTGAAGGCGAGCCCCTCCTCCAGCGTGAGCAGGATCTCGCCGATGCCGAACAGGCCGATCACCGCCACGAGGAAGTCGAAGCCGTTGAGGAGATCGGTGATGCCGAACGTGAAGCGCAGCGTGCCCGTGACCGTGTCGGTGCCCACCGCCGCGAGCGTGAAGCCGAGCATCATCGAGGCGAGGGTCTTGAACGGCGGCTCCTTGCTGGTGCCGACGAAGGCGCAGAAGGTCAGCAGGTAGACGGCGAAGAACTCCGGCGGGCCGAACTCCAGCGCGAAGTTCGCCACCACCGGCGAGAGGAACGTGATCACGATCACCGCCACCAGCGCGCCGATGAACGACGAGGTGAACGCGGCGGTGAGCGCGCTGCCGGCGCGCCCCTGCTGCGCGAGCGGATAGCCGTCGAAGGTGGTGGCCACCGACCAGGGCTCGCCCGGGATGTTGAAGAGAATCGAGGTGATCGCGCCGCCGAACAGGGCCCCCCAGTAGATGCAGGAGAGCAGGATGATGGCCGAGGTGGCGCCGCCGGGCGTCTGCGCCATGCCGAAGGTCAGCGGCAGAAGGATGGCGACGCCGTTGGCGCCCCCCAGTCCGGGGAGCACGCCGATGATCACGCCGAGCACGATGCCGGTGAGCATCAGGACCAGGTTCATCGGCGTCAGCGCGACGCCGAAGCCCTGCATCAGCGAATGAATCTCCGCCACTGCTAGCCGAGGCCCAGCAGCCGCTCGAGCGGCCCCTTGGGCAGCGGCACCAGGAACCAGCGCTCGAAGATGAAGAACAGCACCACCATCACGCCGACGCCGACCGCGCCGACCTTCCACCACGCGTACTTGCCGAGCCAGCGCATGAAGAAGCCGATGAACAACGCGCCGGCGACGTAAAGGCCGATCCAGCCGACCAGGCCGACGAATACCACCGTCGGCACGAGCACCGCCAGCACCAGCTTCAGCTGGCCGCGCGCGACGAACGTCGTGTTGGCCTCGCGCTTCATCAGCAGCGCGGCGAGCACGTTCCACGCCGAGGCGAGGCACACCATCAGCGCGACGTAGAACGGGAAGTAGCCGGTCTGCGGGCCGTCGGCACCCCAGCGCGCGCCGATGCGCAGGCTGTCGATGACGATCAGCGCGCCGATCGCGAAAATCACCAGCGCCAACGCGATCTCGGCGGCGCGGGTGCGCAGCGCCGGCTGTTTTTCGGACTCCGGGCTCAGTTGCCGCCGCCGATGAACCCGGCCGCCTTCATCAGGGCGATGTGCCGCGCCTCTTCCTTAGAGACCCAGTCGGCGTACTCCCTGCCCTTGAGCCGCGTGAGGTTGAACGCGCCCTGCTCCATCAGGTCCTTCCACTCCGGCGTGTTGAACACCTTGGCGAAGAGGCCGAGGTAGTAGTCGACGTGCTCCTGCTTGACGCCCGGCGGCATGAAGATGCCGCGCAGCATCAGGTAGTCGATGTCGAGGCCCGACTCCTTGCAGGTCGGGATGTCCGCCCACGACATCTTGTCCGTCACCTTGGCCTTGTACGGCAGGCGCTTCAGCTCGAACACGCACAGCGGCTTGAGCTTGCCCGATTTCCAGTGCGCCACCGCCTCGATCGGGTTGTTGACCGTCGAATCGACGTGGCCGCCGACCAGCTGCGTCGCCACCAGCCCCCCGCCCTTGTAGGGAATGTAGGTGAACTTGGCGCCGGTCTTCTGCTCGATCGCCACGGTGATGATCTGGTCTTCCTGCTTCGCGCCGGTGCCGCCCATCTTCATCTTGCCCGGTCCGGCCTTCTTCGCCGCCTCGACGTAGTCCTTGGCGCTCTTGTAGGGCTTGTCGGCCTGCACCCAGAGGACGAAGTTGTCCAGCGCCAGCATCTGCACCGGCGTCAGGTCGCGCCAGTTGAACGGCGTGTTGGTGGCGAGCGGCGTGGTGAACAGGTTCGACAGCGTGATGATGATCTTGTGCGGGTCGCCGGCGGAGTTCTTCACGTCGAGGAAGCCTTCGGCGCCCGCGCCGCCCGACTTGTTGATCGGCAGGATCGCCACCTTGGCGAGGCCGTGCTTGGCGACGATGCCCTGGATGGCGCGCGCCATCTGGTCGGCGCCGCCGCCGGTGCCGGCGGGAATGATGAACTCGATGTTGCGCGTAGGCTCCCACGCGAGCGCCGCAAGCGGCAGCGCCGCGGCGGCCGCGGCCGACGCAATGCAGATCGAAAGCTTTAGTTTCATTTGTCTCCTCCTCCGTTAATTCGCTCCGATAGCGGGCGGGTCGTTCTTTGCGATCCGTCGCCGCGTGCTCCCTTCCGAATTCTACTTTGCGGCATCCGCCGGCGCCTGCCCGGCGGCGGCCGCCTTGCGCTTGCCGAACCATGTGCCGAGCGCCACGACGACGATGAAACCGATCACCGCGGCGATGATCTCGAGGCTCCAGCCGCCGACGTAGGGCACCTCGCCGCGGTACTGCACTCCCAGGCCGGTCAGCCAGCCTTTCAGCGCGCCGTCGGCGACCAGCATCTCGCCCGCCACCCAGCCGATGAGGCCGGCGCCGGCGGTGATGATCACCGGGAAGCGGTCCATCAGCTTGATGAGCAGCGTCGCGCCGAAGATCACCAGCGGAATCGAGATTGCGAGGCCGAGGATCAGCAGCACATAGCTGCCGCCCGCCGCCGCGGCGACGGCAATGACGTTGTCGAGGCTCATCACCAGGTCGGCAACCAGGATCGTCTTGATCGCCGCGAGCAGCTGGTCGCTCGCTTGGATCTCGTCGTCGCCCTCCTCGGGAATCAGGAGCTTGACGCCGATCCAGAAAAGCAGCAGCGAGCCGATGATCTTCAGCCAGGGCAGCGTCAGCAGCGCGGCGGCGAAGATGGTGAGGATGACGCGCAGCACCACCGCCGCGCCCGCGCCCCAGAACACCGCCTGCTTCTGCTGCCGGGCGGGCAGCGAGCGCGCGGCGAGCGCGATCACCACCGCGTTGTCGCCCGACAGGATGACGTTGACGCCGATGATCTTGGCGAGGCCGACCCAGAAAGCCTGTGTGGCGAGTTCCTCGAGCATCGGCGGATTCTAGAACAGGCCGACGACCTTCCCGTCGACCAGGTCGATCTTGTTCGCCGAGGGCACTTTCGGCAGGCCGGGCATGGTCATGATGTCGCCGCAGATCATCACCACGAACTCGGCCCCGGCCGCGAGACGCACCTCGCGCACGTTCAGCACGTGGCCGCTCGGCGCGGCGCGCAGCTGCGCGTCGGTGGAGAAGGAGTACTGCGTCTTCGCCACGCACACCGGGTAGTGGCCGTAGCCCTCCTCCTGCAGCTTCTTGATCTGGCCGCGCACCTTGGCGTCAGCGGTCACCTCGGCCGCGCGATAGACTTTTTTCGCGATCTTGCTGATCTTCTCCCACAGCGGATCGGCGTCGTCGTAGACGAAGTGCGCCTGCGACGGCTTCTCGCACAGCCCGACGACGATGCGCGCGAGCTCCGCCGCGCCCTTGCCGCCGTCGCCCCAGTGCGTGGCGACCACGACCGGCACGCCCAGGTTCTTCATCTTTCTGTTCACCAGCTCCATTTCAGCCGGCGTGTCGTAGGTGAAGCGGTTGAACGAGACCACGCAGGGAATGCCGTAGACCTTGGCGACGTTCTCGACGTGCCGCTCGAGGTTGACCAGCCCTTTCTCCAGCGCGACCAGGTTCTCCTTGTTCACTTCCTTGACGTCGACGCCGCCGTGGTACTTGAGCGCGCGCAGCGTGGCGACGATCACCGCGGCGGCGGGCCGCAGTCCGCTCTTCCTGCACTTGATGTCGAGGAACTTCTCCGCGCCGAGATCGGCGCCGAAGCCGGCCTCGGTCACCACGTAGTCGGCGAGCTTGAGCGCGCTCGCCGTGGCGATCACCGAGTTGCAGCCGTGCGCGATGTTGGCGAACGGCCCGCCGTGGATGAAGGCCGGGTTGTTCTCGACCGTCTGCACCAGGTTCGGCGCCAGCGCGTCCTTGAGCAGTACGGTCATCGCGCCGTGCGCCTGCAGATCCTTCGCGGTGACCGGCTTCTGCTCGCGCGTATAGCCGACGACGATGTTGCCCAGGCGCTTCTTCAGGTCCTCGAGCGAGGTGGCGAGGCAGAAGATCGCCATCACCTCGGAGGCGACCACGATGTCGAAGCCATCCTGGCGCGGGTAGCCGTTGCCCGGGCCGCCCAGCGACACCACGATGTCGCGCAGCGCGCGGTCGTTCATGTCGAGCACCCGCTTCCACTGGATGCGGCGCACGTCGATGCCGAGCTCGTTGCCGTGGTGGATGTGGTTGTCGAGCAGCGCCGCGAGCAGGTTGTTGGCGAGCTGAATCGCGCCGAAGTCGCCGGTGAAGTGCAGGTTGATGTCTTCCATCGGCACCACCTGCGCGTAGCCGCCGCCGGCGGCGCCGCCCTTCATGCCGAACACCGGCCCGAGCGAGGGCTCGCGCAGGCAGATCACCGCCTTCTTGCCGATGTGGTTGAGCGCGTCGCCCAGGCCCACCGTGGTGGTGGTCTTGCCTTCGCCCGCGGGCGTCGGCGTCATCGCCGTCACCAGGATCAGCTTGCCGTCCTTTTTCGACTTCAGGCTGTCCAGGTACTTAAGCGAGACCTTGGCCTTGTAGTGCCCGTAGGGCTCCAGGTGCTCCTCGCCGATGCCGAGCTTCTCGCGGGCGACGGCTGAGATGCGCTGCAGCCGGGCGGCCTGCGCGATTTCGATGTCGGACGGCATGGGCTTCCTCCAGTGGAAGCCGCGATTCTCTAAGACAGCCGGCCGCGCCGGCCTTGACTCAGGTCAATTCAGTGAAAGCGCGGGCGCAACTCTTCGCCGGGGTTGGTGCGGTAGGCGACGTCGCGCACGCCCGGCACGGCCGAGGCCACCTCGACGAAGGCGAGCATCTCGTCGGTGTTGCCGGCCCCGGAGAGCGTGACGCGCCCGGTATCGGCGCTCACCTGCACGCGCGCGTCGCGCGTTTCGCGCGCGCGTCGCAGCGCGGCGCGCACGCGCGCGGCGAGCGCCAGGTCCTCGAGCTTCTGGCGGCCGGGCTCGCTCTCGATGAACTGCGGCGAGCGCGTCAGCGCGAGCACCTCGGAGACGCACTCGTCGACCGAGACGCGCTTGGTGTTGAGCACGAGGTCGTAGTGCTCGGGATCGGTCCACTGCACGTTGAAGTGCCGGCGCATGATCGCGCTGTGCGCCTCGTCGTTGAGGCGGATCTCCTCGGAGATGCGGTCGATGTCGTCGCTGGAGACCCGCTCCATCATGCGGTGCCTGCGTACCTCGAAGGGCGCGCAGACGCGCACGCCGATCGCGTGCGGCACCTCGCGCAGCAGGTGCGTCGCGCCCCAGCCGCGGATGATGGCGCCGCCCTTCGCGGCGATGCTGTAGATCTCGTCGGCGGTGAAGATCGACAGGCTGGTGCGGTCGGCGGTGAGCTGCTCGAGCAGTCCCGCGCTGCCGTCGAGCAGGCGGATGACGTGGCTCTTCCTCACGCGCATGCGGTCGGCGAGGTGGTCGATGATCTCGTGATAGATGACGGGCAGCCCGAGCGCCTCGCCCAGGCCACGGGCGACGTCCTTGCCGAGCGAGCCCATCTCGCGAGTGATGGCGATGACCGGCATGTTTCCCCCTCAGAAGCTAGCCGTAGATTTCGCCCAGTGTACGCCCTTTGCCATAGCCGGGATCGCCCGGGCGCTCCCCGCCGGCCCTGACGCGGACCGCGCAGTACTTGAACTCCGGGATCTTGCCGAACGGATCGAGCGCCGGATTGGTGAGCATGTTCGCCGCCGCCTCGTAGAAGGCGAACGGAACGAACACCGAGCCGCGCGGGGTGCCGGCGTCCGCGCGAGCGAAAAGCGAGATCTCGCCGCGGCGCGACGTCACGGTCACGACCTCGCCGGCCTTCACCCTCAGCTTGCGCAGGTCGTCAGGGTGCAGCGACACCGTCGGCTCGGGCTCGATCGCGTCGAGCACGCCGGAGCGGCGCGTCATCGCGCCGGTGTGCCAGTGCTCGAGCTGGCGGCCGGTGATGAGGACAAACGGGAATTCGGCGTCGGGACGCTCGGCCGCGGGGATGAGATCCGCCGGAACGAACTTCGCGCGACCGGTCGGCGTCGGGAACACCTCGGTGAAGACCACCGGCTGGCCCGGATCGCCCTCGTTCTCGCAGGGGTAGGTCACCGACGAGTCGCGCTCCAGGCGCTCCCAGGTGATGCCCTTGATCGAGTCCATGCAGCCGCGCATCTCGTCGAAGACTTCCTTCGGGTGCTGGTAGGCCCACGGCAAGCCCAGGCGCTTGCCGAGCTCGACCAGGATCCAGAAGTCTTCCCGCGCCTCGCCCGGGGGCTCCACCGCCTTGCGGCCGAGCTGCACCATCCGGTCGGTGTTGGTCACCGTGCCGGTCTTCTCCGGCCACGCGCTTGCCGGCAGCACCACGTCGGCGAGATACGCCGTTTCCGTCAAGAAAATATCCTGAACGACGAGGTGCTCGAGTTTCGCCATGCCGGCGCGCGCATGCTCGACGTCCGGGTCGGACATCGCCGGGTTCTCGCCCATGATGTACATGCCGCGGATGCTTCCGTCATAGGCTGCGTTGACGATCTCGACCACGGTCAGGCCCGGCTTCTTGTCGAGCGGCGTGCCCCAGAACTTCTCGAAGCGCTGGTTCGCCTCGTCGTTGTTCACGCGCTGGTAGTCGGGGTACATCATCGGGATCAGGCCCGAGTCGGACGCGCCCTGCACGTTGTTCTGGCCGCGCA
>Ga0075434_100000067_pt1 | contig 53935 bp, 42 predicted proteins | sample RhiMethybrSRZTD3_FD_75298 | JGI IMG/M metagenome (GOLD analysis project Ga0075434, IMG submission 75298) | Populus rhizosphere microbial communities from Tennessee, USA - Rhizosphere MetaG P. TD hybrid SRZTD3 | ecosystem: Host-associated > Plants > Roots > Rhizosphere > Soil | place: USA...
CCGAACGATCTCGTATTCCAGTCCGTAAAGGACGGCTCGCCGCTACGGGACAATAACATTCTTTGCCGATTCATCAAGCCAGCGGCTCGCGAGATGGGCCTGCCTTGGGTGAATTGGCGCAGCCTAAGAACATCTCACGCGACCTGGCTGAAAATGGCCGGGGCTGACGTGAAAGACGCACAAGCACAGCTTCGCCACGCGCACGCGAGCACGACGCAGGACATTTATCAGCAGTTTGTTCCAGAGTCGCAGCAACGTGCCGTTGAGAAACTGAGTAGCTTGACGAACAGGATTCAGTAATTTGCTCCGGGGGAAGTTTTGGAGCCAATTGGAGCCAAGAGCAGGAAATGAGGGTTCGTAACAGATTGAAAACATGGTGGCCAGGGACGGAGTTGAACCGCCGACGCCAGCCTTTTCAGGGCTGCGCTCTACCACCTGAGCTACCTGGCCAACGCTGAGTTGCGGATTTGCGCCTACGTTGCGAATCGTTCGACACGCGAAGATTGCTCGGGGAGTGCCAAAATGCAGCAGTGACATCTTTACGTGCGGAACAGACCCGATTATAACAATGGGGCTCATTTGGCTCAACGCCGGGCGGTGCAGGGCCCCGACGACGGAAGACACAGGTGAGCTCAGGCGAGTCGAACTTCGAGTTTCATTTTCCGCCAGACGCTGAGTGCTCCTGTAGCCAGCCAGCCAGGTCATCAGCCTGTAACGAACGGACGTTGGCGCAGTAATCGATCACTTCGAGAGACTGCTTCAGCGTGCGTTCCTGCGCCGGAGCCTTGTGCGTCGCGAAAAAGTTTTTCACCTCCTCGCGCATCTCGCTGCCACAGAATGCTGAGGTGGAGTTAACCAGATCTCCCGTGTTGAAGCCGCCCAGTATTTTTTCGATCTCAGCCCAATGGGTGCGCATGAAGTCCCAGCCAATGCGCCTTCCTGCAGGGTTCTCAACCACGTCAGAAATGAGGAACGCCATATCCTGGCTGCGGATTTCCGGCGTCAACGCGAGTTGCAGTGTGCGTTCGAGGAGCTTGGGATCGCGAAATTCGGAAAGAGCTCGCATCAAAACAGCCCGCTCTTCCGGCGACGTTGCTCTTCTCATCCTGGCGAGCATTTTGTCATACAGGGATGCATCACCAATAATTGCCGCCAAATGAAATACAGTTCCGGCAATGCTAGCGTCGACGGCACTGGGATTCTCCAGTGCGAGCTGAGCCAGGCGAGTGGCTTCCGCCAGCGTTTGTGGATCACGTCCGCTGTATCCAAGGGCGTCGAGCACATAGCCACGCAGAGTCTTGCGATCGTCGTTCTCTCCTGGAGCGGGTTGCCATCCCAGTTCGCGAGCCGCCGGAGTGAGCAAGCCGCGCACCCATTCCTGGTATCTTCCACTATCCGAATCTGTAACCAGGTAGTCGCTTATGTATTGCAATTGGTTTGTGACTTCTTTCATCACCGCGCTGTTACGGTCCGCTTGTAGCCCTGCCGCCAGCGCCAGGTAGTCTCCAATGCGGTGCTGGCCCACGCGCACCAGCGCCCATTCGTCTCCAAGCAGGCGTATGCGCTCTGCTGCAGTGAGTTTGGACTCCAATCCAGCGGAAATTTCCCGAATTACCTGCGGTTCGTACGCAGAGCGGAAGTATCCTTTTGCGCCAGTATTGGCCAGCACCCATGGCGCGCATTGCGGGAGCGTGAAGGTTTCCTGCTTCTTGCTTAGGAGTTCACATTGCTCGTGACCTGAGTTGGGATTCTCTGAGCCCGGCCTCACGCAAACTGGAATGAGCCAGGATTCGTCGGTCCCTTTTTTGAAGAGATAGATATCGTAAAAATACCGGGTTTGAGAGAGCGTTACCTCTGTGGTCTTGCCACTGCACTGCGCCTCCACTCTCACCAGTGGCGCGCCGGGCCGAGTCACGAACCCCGCCATGATGCGATCGACCGGTTTATTCGAAACCTCAGCCAGCGTACGGAAGAAATCATCGGACGTGGCATTACCGTAACTGTGGTCCTTCAGGTACTTATTCACGCCGGTACGAAACGCATCCCCACCCAGATACGATTCCAGCATGCGTATCACGGCAGCGGCTTTGGCATAGACGATGCCGTCGAATAATTCCGTTATCTGCTCGGGGGTTTCGGCGTCCTGCCGAATCGGACGCGTGTTCGCGAGTGAGTCGGTATTCAGCGCTCCGCCGGTGTCTTCCACATCGTCCAATTCGAGGTGCCATTCCGGTTTCCAGGCAGCGATGGGTCTGGTCTCCATCCAGCTAGCGAAACCTTCGTTCAGCCAAACATCGTCCCACCACGACATCGTGACCAGATCGCCGAACCACTGGTGCGCGATCTCGTGCGCGATGACGATGCCCACTCGTTTTTGCTGATCGATGGAAGCGTGGTTCTCGTCGAGAAGCATCTCGACTTCGCGATAGGTGATGAGGCCGGTGTTCTCCATAGCTCCCGCGGCGAAGTCTGGCAGGGCGATATTGTCTAACTTCCCGAATGGATACTTAATGCCGAAGTAACGGTCGAAGTAGCGGACCGATTCTTCCGCCGCGCGCAGAGCAAAGCCGGCCAAATTCTTCTTACCTGGAGTGGTGTAAACACGGATCGGAATGTCGTCTGCTGATCCTTGTGCATATTCGAATTTTCCCACTGCTACAACCACCAGATACGACGACATCTTTGGGGTGGTAGCAAAGCGAATTGTGTGCTTGCCTTGTGCGGGTCCGGGGGTGTCGGAAATTTGTTTGCTGTTCGATATCGCCATGTCAGACTTCTCGGCAATCACGCTAACATCGAAGGTCGCTTTGTATGCTGGCTCGTCAAAGGAAGGAAACGCGCGGCGGGCGTCTGTCGCCTCGAACTGTGTGACGGCATATTTATTGCCATTCTCGTCCTTGCCCAGGTAGAAACCTCGGAGTTCACGATTCAGAATTCCGGTGTAGTGGATTTGAATCGTGGCTGGTCCCGGCTGGAGCGGCGTCTCGACGTGCACCGTAGCCATTTCCTTCTCTTTGTCGAAGGTCACCTTCGGCCGCTGACGGTTGCCTCCGCTGCTTATGCTCGCATCGTGAAACTCGATATCCGCGGAGTTCAGTACCAACTCGGAAGTCGGCTGCAGCACTTGAATCAGAATTGTTTCGTCTCCGGAAAAGCTCCCCTTGCTGAAATCTGGCGCGAAGGTGAGCTTGTAATTTTCCGGGGTTGCCAATCGTGGCAATCGCTGAGCGACGGCAATCGACGTCAAGAGCAGAATTAACCCGACGGCATAGAAGCGTAGTTTCATTTTTTCCTCAGGTCACGATTCGGCGCCGATACGGACGGTGCGTTTGTGACTCCATTCAAGACCGTAAGCGCACAACGGTTCGATGCAAACCAGTATGGGATCTCGCGATAATCCTGCACGTCAAAGGCGGCCAAGTCCGCGTCTTTGCCTGGCTCAATCGAACCTTTGCGATCCTGTAGACGCAGCGCCCAGGCGCCGTTGATCGTACTTGCGCTAATCGCCTCTGCTGGTCTCATTCTCATATGTGTGCATGCCAGCGATAGCACCAAGGGCATGCTGGGGGTAGGAGAAGATCCTGGGTTGTAGTCCGTGGCCAGAGCTAGCGCCACGCCGGCATCGATCAGCTTGCGCGCCGGCGGAAACCTTTCCAGGCCGAGAAAATAGTTCGCTCCAGGCACGAGTGTGGCTAGGGTGTCACGCTTTGCAAGCAGTGATAGGTCAGAATCACCGATATAGTCCAGGTGATCCAATGAAGATACGTTGAAATCCAATAGCGATCTCAGAGGAGTCTCACCCAATTGACAGACGTGCGCTCGAAGCCCAAGTCTGTGCCTCTTTGCGCTGTCAAATATCTTTTCCGTATCTGCTACGGTGAAAGCGCCTCGTTCCGTGAATACGTCAACAAAGCGCGCAAGGTTCCGTTTGGCCACCTGCGGAATCATCTCCTTACAGACGATCTCGACATACTCCGGTGAGCGGCCTTGATACTCTCTCGGCACGACATGGGCTCCCAATAAGGTCGGAATCACGGTGCCCGGCCAGTGACGAGCTGCTTGCCGGACTGCTTCGAGTGACTTGATTTCCGAATCAACTGTGAGTCCATACCCGGATTTGGCTTCCACGGTCGTCGTGCCTTGCTGCGCCATTTCCCGGAGAGCGTGCAGAATTCTTTGAGAAAGCTGTGTCCGGCTCGCCTTACGGACGGGATCGACACTCGACCGAATTCCGCCACCGGCCTCAGCGATCTGCTCGTAGGTTGCGCCTGCAATGCGCTTCTCAAAATCCACGAGGCGAGGCGTTATGAATGCGGGATGAGTGTGAGAATCCACAAAGCCGGGAAGCACAACCTTTCTGCAGTCGATCTCGATGATCTTCTTACGGTTGTTTCGAATCCACGGGTCGCGCAGTAGGTCTTTGGTCTTACCATAGGAAACAATTTTGCCGCCGGAACAGAGCACTGCGCCATCTTCAATAATGCCAAGTTCATTGAGATCGGAACCGCGCCGCGGGCCAGGTTTGCCAGAGGGAGAACGCAGCGTGAGTAATTGGCGGATGTTGACGAGAAGAAGAGGATGCTGTAGATGCTGGCGTTTTCGGATAGAGCTCACGCTGTCAAGAGTCTACCAGCAGGAGTGAAACCTTCTCTGAAGTTCAGCGGCCTTGGTGTTGGAGCCCAACAAGACCGCTAGAGCTACCGGCCCGGTGCGACTTGGCCTGGCAGGAGGAATGTTTTAGGGTAACCTCCTTCGCCGCAGAGTTTGAACGACCTGAAATCCTTTTTACCAGAGCCCATCTGGAACATTGGGTTTGGGTTCAATCCAGAGGCATAGTTGATTCAAATCATCGAGGCTGAACCTGCGGTCGCGCATCGCTCGATTAAGTGGTCGCGGACCGCCCGCGGCAGTCGCGCCCAACTCTGGATTTGAGGGACTACTCACCAAACACAAAGCGTCCTAATTGCTCGCCCAGACGTTGTACCTCTTCCTCATCCTGCGACGAGCGGAAGCGCTGTGCCAAGTCAAAGAAAGCCTTCTCTTTCTGCCGGCGCGCCTCGATCCCGTCTTCAATCAACTCAACCAGCACCCGATTATCGCTGAGCCTTCGCCGGCGCGCGATGCTCGCCACTTTCCGAGCGGTCGGCTCAGGCAGAGTTAGGCTTCGCCGGATCTGCTTCCTGGCTTTCACAACACCATTTTACACCAGTTTGGTGCAGATTTGCACTCACCCAAAAGTTGCAAAAGTAAGACAGGCAGCTAAAGAGTCTTCATGGGAACTTGGACTCTTGCTTTTCGCGCAAATTCCCTTGCCTCCTCATATCCTGCATCCACATGGCGAATGATCCCCATGCCAGGATCGGTTGTCAGCACGCGCTCAATGCGCTTCGCCATCGCTTCAGTTCCGTCGGCGACGGTCACCTGCCCCGCATGCAGTGAGTAGCCAATGCCCACCCCGCCGCCGTTGTGGATCGACACCCAGGAAGCGCCCGCGGCGGTGTTCAGCAGGGCATTGAGCAGAGGCCAGTCGGCGACGGCATCGCTACCATCTTTCATGCTCTCGGTCTCGCGGTACGGAGAAGCTACGGAGCCGCAATCCAGGTGATCGCGTCCCATCACGATCGGCGCTTTCAGCTTGCCTTTCTTGACCAGTTCGTTCATTGCCAGCCCGAACTGGGCGCGCTCGCCGTAGCCAAGCCAGCAGATTCGCGCCGGGAGGCCCTGAAATTTGATGCGCTTTTGTGCGAGATCAATCCAGCGTCGGAGAATGTGGTTGTCGGGGAACAATTCCAATACCAGGTTGTCAGTGACAGCGATATCTGAGGGTTCTCCTGACAGCGCCACCCACCTGAACGGCCCACGTCCCTCGCAGAAAAGCGGGCGTATGTAAGCCGGCACGAAACCAGGAAACGCGTAGGCGTTCTTCACTCCGCGCTGAAAGGCAAACGTCCGAATGTTATTGCCGTAATCAAAGGTGATCGCGCCCATCTTCTGCAGGCGCAGCATGCCTTCAACATGTCGCGCGATGGCATCCAGCGATTTTTCTTGATACTGCTGCGGATCGCGCTTGCGCAACTCGAGAGCTTGCTCGAGCGACATGCCGTTGGGCACATATCCATTCAGCGGATCATGCGCAGAAGTCTGATCCGTCAACATGTCCGGCACAACGCCACGTTCAGCGAGTTCAGGAATGATGTCAGCGCAGTTTCCAACGAGGCCGACAGAAACGTTTTCCTTTTTGCGGACGGCATTCTTGAGGATGCGCAGCGCCTCATCGAGCGCGTTGACGAGGAAGTCGCAGTAGCCGGTTTTCAAACGCTTCTTGATGTGCTCGGGATCGACGTCAATGCCGAGAAACGCAGCGCCAGTCATCGTGGCGGCCAAGGGCTGGGCTCCGCCCATGCCGCCCATCCCGCCGGAAACGATCAGCTTGCCTGCAAGTTCGCCACCGAAATGCTTCGCGCCGGCTGCGGAGAAAGTTTCAAACGTTCCCTGGACGATTCCCTGCGAACCGATGTAGATCCAGGAGCCTGCCGTCATCTGGCCGTACATCATCAGTCCGGCGCGTTCCATTTGATTGAACTGTTCCCAACTCGACCAATGTCCAACCAGGTTGGAATTCGCGATCAGCACACGGGGGGCGTAATCGTGCGTCTTGAAGAGACCGACTGGCTTGCCCGACTGCACGAGAAGGGTTTCGTCATTCTCCAATTCTTTCAATGAGCGGACAATCGCGTGGTAAGCCTCCCAGCTGCGCGCGGCTCTTCCCGTTCCGCCATAGACAACCAAATCCCGAGGCCGTTCCCCGACCTCTTCATCCAGATTGTTCATCAACATGCGCATGGCCGCTTCCTGCTGCCAGCCCTTACATGAAAGAGCTGTGCCGCGCGGCGCACGAATCGGCGTGTAGGTGGAAGGAGTAATTTCAGTCTCGACGGACATGAATAGGATGTTAGTGCTTTTGGGAGTACACGTTCAATCCAGAGGCGGGCGATTCTGTGGAGACGGGGTTATACAAGACTAGTTCCCGGTTGCCGGTTCTCAGTTCCAGCTGCATTCAGGCAGCTAGTATTTTTCAATGATTGCCCTTTCCAGCAGCTTACGCTTCAATCCCTGCAACCCACTGGGGTCAGCACTACCACAAATCTTTGCGCGGGGGTGAGGCTTGCGCAGGGCAATCTTTTTGTTTTGTTTCACCTTTCTCACATCTGTTTCCGCTCTTGCCCAGAGCAACTACGCCGTAGTTGGCGGAACCATCACTGACCCTCAAGGTCGTGCCTTTGGGGGAGCGACCGTGCAGCTCACGTCTGTCGGCACTCGAGCGGAACGCCATGCAACGAGCAATGAGCAAGGCCTTTTCCAGATGACCGGGCTTCTGCCCGGCGAATATGAAATGACGGTGCAAGCTCCGAATTTCTCCACGCTCACTCAGAATCTGCGCCTCGAAGTGAACCAGCAATTGACGCTGAATCTGGCTCTCAAAGTCGCTTCTGTTCAGCATGTGGTGGAGGTCCAGGACCTTGCTCCGGCGCTTCACTCAACCGATTCGTCAGTGGGGGAGGTGGTGGAGCCGGTGGCCATTGAGGATCTTCCGCTGAATGGCCGCAAGCTGGTCGATCTGGTGCTCACGGTTCCCGGTGCCCACGTCGGACATGGCGCGCAGACCGGGAATATGAATCCTCTTTATTGGCGTCCCGGACAGAGATCGGCGGTAAGCATCGGCGGCAACCGCCCTAATGCGAACTATTACCTGCTCGATGGCACTACGAATACTGATCCCACGTTCAACACTCTGAATCTCAGCCCTTCTCCGGACGCGGTGCAGGAATTCAAAGTGCAGATTGGAAGTTATTCGGCTGAGATGGGGGGAGCCGGAGGCGGACAGATCAACATAGTCACTCGCTCCGGATCAAATCAATTTCATGGCACAGTGTACGAGTTCCTGCGCAACGGCGCGCTGGATGCCCATAGTTTCGATGCAATGGGCACCAACCATCTGGTGCAAAACAATTTTGGAGCGTCTTTTGGCGGACCGATCATGCGGAACAAGAGCTTCTTTTTTGTCAATTATGAAGGCTTCCGCCATGCCATGGCTGAAACCATGGTCGATACGGTACCAACCGCCATGGAGACCATGGGCGACTTCAGCATGAGCGGTGTGGACATCTACAACCCGTTCAGTTCGCATGCAAATCCAAATTTCGACCCGACCAAGCCAGTGACTCCCAGCAACCCTCAAGTCATCCGCGATCAGTTTCCCGGAGATGTGATCCCGCAGGGCATGATTGATCCTGCCGCGCAGGCATTCCTTATGAATCATGTGCCGGGTCCGAACATGGACATGATGAACGACATGCTGGCGATGCCGTGCGGCTCGGCCATGATGGGCGCGCCAACCGTAGTAGGCGCGGGGACAGACTGCAACAACTACATCGATGTTCGGAACGAGCTTCACGCCGCCGACCAGGGCACGCTACGAGTTGATCACATGTTCGAAAGGGGTGACAGCCTGTCAGGGCGCTATTCGGCCAGCGCGGAACGTGGCTTTACTCCGGGGGAGATGGTATCCGGTCTGGGCTCATTGCTGCCTGGTTTCGGCTCCTTCCATGACAACTTCTCACAGCAGGGCAGCATTACGTGGAACCGAGTAGTGAATCCAGGTGTGCTCAACAGCGCGGCGCTTACCATTTCCCGCCTCGCAATGCACCGGTCCTCGGAGAACAGCGACAGCAATGACATTGTTTCCGAACTCGGCATCCAAGGCGTCGGCTTTGGCGGAGCGGGAGCATTCGGAGCACCTTTCTTCAACGTCCAGGGCTATTCGCCAATGGGAGATAACTATGCCGCCACACCGATGAAAGCTTGGGATACGCTTATCGAAGGACGCGACGCGCTCAGTTGGCAGCGGAGCCGCCACAGCTGGAAGTTCGGAGGAAGTTACCGGCGCTTCATCTGGCCCATGTGGGGTTTCTTTCAGAACCGTGGCTATTACCAGTTCACCAAAGGTTTCACGACGCGAACGGCGACGAATGATCCCACTGGGTCGGCTCTTGCCAGCTTCCTGCTTGGGTTGCCGGCAGTAAAGCAACGACAGGCAGGGATACCGCAGATGCAGCTTCGGCAATGGTATGTGGATGGCTTTGCGCAAGACAGCTGGAGGATTACCCAGAACACAACTATCGAAGCCGGACTTCGTTATGAATACATGGACCCGCTAGTCGATATCAGCTACACGAACACCAATCTCACTTTCCAGAACGGGGTCCCCTCAGTTTTCGTAGGAGGGCAGAACGGGTATCCGAGAGGCTTGAAGTATGCGAATGCGCGCAATTTCGCGCCCCGCTTGGGTATTTCCCAGGCAATACCCAACTACGGGATCGTGCTCCATTCGGCATTCGGCATGTTCTATACGCCGGTTGATATGAATACCTGGTGCAATCAGCGTCACAACGTTCCATTCGTTTTCCCGGAAACCCAGCAAAGCGATAACTTCACGCCGGCGGCAGGACTGGTCAGCTCCCATTTGAACTTCGCAGATCCGGTGCTGGGCCAGACAACCGTCAGCTTCACCGCCATGGACCCGCGTGCGCCTTCGCAGTACATCGAACAATGGAGCCTTTCCGTGGAAAAGAGCCTTGGAGCACAAACCACACTGGAACTGGGATACCTCGGGTCTCATGGCGTGCACTGGCAGCGCGCGCATCTCATCAATAACGCACCCCCTGGACCGGGAGCTATCGGTCCGCGAAGGCCGTTCAAGACGCTTACCTTTGTGCCTGACACAGTGCTGCCCGCCAATGTGGTTGTGGTTCGGCCCGCATTGGGCTGTCCCAACGGTTCGATCTGTTTCCCGGTGAGCACGATCAATCTTCTGGAGAACACGGCGCAGAGCTGGTACGACGCCGGCTACGTCAATGTTCGCCGCCGCTACTTGCGTGGGCTCACTTTTCTCGCGAATTACACCTGGTCCAAGAACCTGAGCGATGCTCCCGATTTCCGCTCGCCCATGTTCGAGTCCACGATTCCGCAGAACAACAACGATCTGGAAGCGGAAAAAGGGCTGGGCTGCGATGTGCGCCATCGCTTTGCGCTCAGTGCGGTCTATGACATTCCGGGGCTGACGCGATCTGGCCTGCTGAGTGCCGTTACAAAGCATTGGCAACTGTCGACCGTTTATCAAGTCCAGGCTGGTTTTCCGTTCACGGTTTCGGTCTTTGGGGACACCGCCAATTCCGGTACGGTGCTGGGAGAAAATCCGATTCGCGCCAACGTTACCGGCCAACCCATCTTCACCCACGGCACACATTCGGCTTCCGCCTGGTTCAACACAGCGGCCTTCGCCGCCCCTCCCGCATTCACCTTTGGCAATGTTGGTCGCAACTCGGTCTACGGCCCAGGCCTGCAGACGCTCGATTGCGCTGTAGTCCGCGACTTCGGGATCGGCGAAAGGATGAAAATCCAATTCCGCGGCGAGTTCTTCAATGCTCTGAACCACACCAATTTGGGGACACCAGATCGTTTCGTGAACACGCCGCAGTTTGGAACCATCACGGAGAGCACGACGCCAGGGAGAGAGATCCAGCTAAGTGCGAGGCTGTCGTTCTAGGAACGGGAAGAGACTCACCAACTGCTGTACGCCGACCCGTCTGCGGCGGTGAGACTCGAACCGCTGTGCACGTCGCTGATTCCAGGCTCTTGCTGATCTACAGACATAAGCGTGTCCTCCTGGTCCACAGTCCAGGTGCTGTTGCTGCCCGTCATTGGATCAGGGGGTATCTGCTTGATGTAGCCCGCCGAGACCAGGTCATCCAGTGATTGTGGCGCCTTCTGTTTGTCGAGCGTGTACTGTGAAATCAGGGATCGCAATTGAAATAGATTTTCCTTCAGTACAGCCTCTTTAGCTCTGGTAACCGACTTAACGTAGGAAGGAATTGAGATAGATACCAAAATCAGAATAAGGCTGATCACGATCATCAACTCGATCATCGTGAAGCCCTGGCTTCGGCTCTTGTATGGTTTAGTTACCACGTCTTGTACTCCGTCCCGTCCAAGCCGATGGCTTGCGATTTGGTGAAAACGTCGAAAACGTTCTGGCCGCCCCAGGAATCCGACGTGGGGTCATCCTGTAAGGAACGCATTCCCCATTCTGTCTTACCGGTCATGGGATCAATGGGAATCCTGCGCAGGAAACGGACTTTCTTGCCGCCAACGTCCACGCCGTTGACCAAAGTCTCTAGATCGGGAGGATAACCTTCCGTGCCCACCTTGATCTGAAATGCGCCCCGTTCCCCCGCATCTTTGTAGCGATCGATGGCGTCCCGCATGTCCCAAAGGTCGCGTCGCAGTTCGCGCTCTTTCTCCCGTTTGATGGCCACTCTCGCCATGGGAACCGCAAGGCCGGTCAGGATCACCAGGATCGCCGTCGCCACGATGAGTTCGATGAGTGTGAAGCCTTTAGACAAAGTCCGCCTTGACTGTAGGTCGCCGTGTTTTGAATGCACTTGCATTAAATTTTCGGTCTCGGCTCTTCCCTCTTGAGGATCGGCTTTGGAGCTCAGGACATTGTCGGATTACGGCGGCATTCAGCCGCGGAAGAGATCGCGGGCAATCTGGTCAGTCGTTCAGTCGTGCCCTGGCCGAGGTAACTCTCATTTTACTGCACTGTGACTGTTGCTACCGCTCCTGCTACCGCTATGGGCTGCATGCCCGGATCCCGGGCCCCACCTTTGGAAATCGTCAGGGTCGACTGGCCCGCCGCCTTGGCCATGAATGTGAGCGTCACCACTGTGCCCTGTCCGGAAACTCCAGTCGCGCCCGGAGGCCGCGTCGCCGTGATCTGTAATGTGCCGGTCGAGTCATCGTTGCGATTCACCACGGAAACTATCTGTCCGTCCTGTGAGAGCAGTCCTCCATTCGAGACGTTTACGACCTGCAGGATCTTGGGGTCATAGCTGATCTTCAGCGGCACCGAGTACACATTCTGCGCCCCGGAAAGCAGCACGTTCATGGCGAATGTTGCTCCCGGAGCTTGCGTCATATTGCCAGGATCAAACATGAAACTCGGGGAACCTGCTGAACCTGACTGGGGCTGCGGGGGAGTGGAATTTACCTGCGGAGGAGGCTGAACTGGTTGTGCCGGAGCCGGAGCCGGCGCCTGGGCAGGTGCAGGAGCTGGTGCAGCTTCTCCACCCGACGCAGCTGCTGGACGGCTTACCCGGTGCAGCTCGATCGCGCTTGCCGTTCCCACTTGCAAAGCTCGTTCGTTCAACTCGCTCAGTTCCTGTCCTCGGATGATATGAGGCACCAGCGCAAATACAATTTCATTCTCGCGGTGCTCGGTGTTGGTTTGGCCGAACAGATATCTCAAAATTGGAATCTGCGACAAGCCGGGAATGCCGCTCAATGATTTAGTCTGCTGATCTTCGAGCATTCCGCCCAACAGATTGACTTCACCTTCTTTGAGGCGAATCTCGTGTTCGATCTTGCGCTGTCCAATGATGGGCTGGCTGATTCCGCCGATATTCGATTGACCGGTCACAGATGAGATGTCCATCACGACTTTCAACGTGACTTCGCGGCCGGCGTGCACCCGTGGGGTGATGTCAATGTTCACGCCGACATCGAGGTATTGAAACTGAGTATTCACCAGCGGGTTGATACCCACGCCACCGATTCCGGGCTGGAATGATCCTGTGGCCACAGGTACCCGGTCACCAATCTTGAGCGAGGCTTTCTGGCCGTCAACCGCTCGAATTTGCGGGTTTTGGATAAGCTTCGTGTTGCTGTCCGAAAATAAGGCCGTAGCAGTGGCAGGGTTGATAGTCACCGTGAAATCGGTGGCGTTCAAATTGCCCAAGCGATTCAAGTTAAGCTGATTGGAACCACTGGTGGTGTTGTTCAGTGTGTTATTGAAGTTGTTGGTGTTGTTATTGTTATTGTTGTTGTTTGTATTGTTGACGTTCGTGTTGATGTTGCTCTGCAGCGCTACCGTGGCGCTCGTGGGTGGGCTGATGCCGAGCGTTCTGGTCTTGTCCCGGCTCACCTGCATTACTGCGACTTCCACAAGAACTTCAGAGCGTGCTCGGTCGAGATCACCAACCAGTTTTTCAGCCAGGGCGATCTGATCCGGGGTGCCACGCACGACCAATGCGCCCTGTGATGGCAAGGGCTGGATGCGTGAGATTTCAAGAATCTGGCGCAGCGCATTCACCACATCCTGCAATTCTGTAGGTTGCGAGAGGTTCCCCAGGTAGAACGTCTTGATTACGCTCTGTTCCAGATCCTTGCGCTTGGCAGGATTATCCTGTGCGACAAAGATGGTGTTCGGCGTCACCGGACGCCAGAAGGTCTTCGATTCCAGGGCGATAATCTGCAGCGCGTCTTCCAATGTGACGCCATTCAGTTCGACCTTGATGCGACGCGAAGTGTAATCGGGATCGAACAAAACATTGATTCCGGCCAGCTTGCCGGTCGTCTCATAAATGACCTTGCTGTCCTCAGTCATCTTCAAAGTGATGGGGACATTCGCAATCGGGGCCAGCTCCACAGGCCCTTGCGCCTCCTGAATGCGTTTCTGCAGAGGCGTCGGCGGCGCTTGCGCTCGGGGCGGCACGCCTCCGGCAGCTTCCATTAACTTCTGAGTTCGACGCAGTTCCTGCTGGGCGATGGAGCTAGAGGGATCGATTTCCGCTGCCTTCTGGAACTCCGCCATTGCCTCCTGCAGTTTGCCGGCTTCTCTCAGAAGCTGACCACGGTGGACATGCGAGGCTCCGGCAAGGAAGCGCAGGCGCTCGAACGCGGCGCGGAATTGCAAATCTTTGGGCTTTTGGTCGTAGGCCTGCTTGTAAAAATCGTAGGCCTTCTCGTAATCCTGTCGCTGCTCCGCCTCTTTCCCGCGGTTGTATAAGGACTTGGCGCTGTCAGCTGCTGCGGGCAGTATGGAAATGGCGATAAATAGGAGAGCCGCCGGGCGAATCAGGCGTGTCATTACAGATCCCTCGCAGACAGTCTTCCCTCGGGATCGGCCACACGGCCCTTGGCCCAGGCTTTGAATTTTCTCCGATGGAGACGTAAGCTGCGTGATTATAGCATCGCTCCTGAGCCATCCGAAGTTACTGGCTTGGTAGCAGTTACTCGTTGGTTCTAGTCCCCGTAGCCGCCGTACCTGACACTCAAAATGGTCTTGTGAGATAAATGAACCATGGCGCGGCAAGCCAGCCAGCAGACCAAGCCAAATCCGGAAAAGAACCCGCGCCGTGATCCCACGGCCGCCGGTCAGCGAGATGCCGCTGTAAACCGGATCGCTTCGCACAACTATTTCTTGCTGGAAAAATTTGAGGCCGGCATCGCCCTGACTGGCACCGAAGTCAAATCGATCCGTGGTGCCAGGGCCAATCTCAAGGATGCGTACGGGCTCGTGAAAGATGGGGAAATCTGGCTTCTGAACGCGCACATTAGCCCCTACCAGCACGGCAGCTATTCCAATCATGAGGCGTTGCGGACGCGTAAGTTGCTCATGCATCGGGAAGAAATCACGAAATTGATCGGCAAGACGCAGCACAAGGGACTCACCCTCATTCCGACGCGCATGTATTTCAAAAACGGCAGAGTTAAAGTTGAACTCGCGCTGGCCAAGGGCAAACAGTTGTGGGACAAACGCGAGACGGAACGCCGGCGCACCGCTGATCGCGAAGCCCGCGAAGCAATCGCCAGGTCCCGGAAATAGCAGAAAGATTAAAGATTAAAGATTAAGGAAATCGATATCCCGGTTTCAGCTCGCACCGATAGACCTTGGCCTGATCGCGCGTAAGCCGGGCGTTGCAATCCGCCCAACTGAGGAGCAGATGGGGTCCCAAGGGAAAAACGATAGTCGAACCATTCAAGTCAGCTTCAATGCTGACCCCCTCCGCAGTCGCAGGCAAAGTGAAATTCAATGCCTGGCCGAAGATGACGGGATGTGACCGCCGGATGATATCGCCCACCATGGGATGGAACACTTCCGCTTCAACCAGGAAAGTAGCGGTATCGGACCAGTTGCGGGCAGATACGGTTATGCTTCGCCCGCCGCGTAGAAACGTGTCGTTCTCGAATCTGGTAAAGGGACATGGTCCGGCGATGCAGGAGGCACGTACGTTTCGAAATTCATTATTGTCACCTGCATCCAATGTCAGACCGCCGATATTGGCCTTCCATTTGCCATCCGGGGAACAGGGCTGCTGTCCTTTACAGGGGACATTTCCCGTATTCACAACCTGGAATGTCTTGACGGCGCTACCTACATTCACCGTGGTGCCGGACTTGACTGAATAGCGAGCAAGAACATTTGTGATTATTATCTGTGGTTGGCTAGGTTCTGGCCGGATTTCACGACGGATTGGAATCATGCGAGTGACGTAAAGCTTGTCGCTGACATATTCCTTGATATCCAGCGGCACATAATCAGGGTGCCGAAACTGCAACGCAATCGGCTGGCGCCTGCGGATGCCCCTGGAAAGAGTCACGGCGAAGTATCCTGCAGAATCAGACCTGGCATGTGCCGTGCCCAGGCTGTTGCTGGCGTCGATTTCGACGTTGCTGATCGGCAACTCTTTTCGTGGATCAGGATCTTGGACGATTACGCTGCCCCTGATTACCACCGGTTGCCTTCTCTTCAGAAGTACGCCATACCAGGCTCCCGCTACTGCGATCGTCAGAAACAGCACGATTGCCGTAGCAAACTTTCCTCCGCGGTTCACAAATTCCCCAAGGCCTTCCTACAAGCTTGTTCGGTTTCTGGTTGGATGCACAGGACTACTATGAAATTTTAGCGTGCCCTTCGCTTTCAGCCGGGTTACTCTTCGGGTTTCCACAGTTCCCTTCTCACAAAAAGATAATTTAAGATTTTTCCAACGAGTGCGTAACAAATCTCAAGAACCTAAGTGCTCGCGGCGCGAGATAATACGGGCTTTGGCGGGCCTGGCGGCCGGAGGAACATTTTTGTCTTTTGTAACAGCAGCTATGGCCGAGCCCACTACGCTCGCCGCACTCGCACCTAAATCCACTCTGTCGCCTGAGGACGAGCAGTTTCTCGAGGAGATCGAGCACCTCAATTTCTGCTACTTCTGGGAGCAGGTTGATCCCGACACCGGTCTGGTGAAGGATCGGAGCAATATCCGCACGGTCGACAATGGCATCGTCGCCAGCATTGCCGCAACGGGATTTGGCTTGACGGCAATCTGTATCGGGCAAAAACGTGGTTACATCTCTATGCCCGAGGCCCGAAAGCGCGTCCTTAACTCTCTGCGCTTTCTCTGGAAAAAGTTGCCCAATCATCGGGGATTCTTTTATCACTTCGCCAATATACATACGGGCGAAAGGATCTGGGACTCAGAAATTTCTTCGGTTGACACCGCGATTTTGCTTTGCGGAGTGCTTACCTGCCGGCAGTACTTTCAGAATTCCGAGATCAGTCAGCTGGCGACCGCTATCTTCAACCGGGCGGATTGGACCTGGCTTTCCGAAGATACGCCTTTACTCCCGCACGGGTGGACACCGGAAATCGGTTTTCTGCCCTATCGCTGGGACGGCTACAGCGAATTGATGATGATGTATCTGTTGGGACTCGGCTCCTCCGCGCATCCCCTGCGTCTAGAAACCTGGAGCGCGTGGAAGCGGACTACATTCGAGTACGCGGGCCTGCGCTACATTGGTTCGTTTGCGCCGCTGTTTGTGCATCAATACTCGCAGGCCTGGTTTGATTTCCGCGGCAAGCGTGATCTGCACGCCGACTACTTTCGGAACTCTGTAATTGCCACAGATGTGCATCGCCGGTTCTGCCTTGAGCTGGCAACTCAATATCCCGACTACAGCGACGATCTTTGGGGAATTACCGCGTCGGACTCGGATAGGGGCTATGTCGTTTGGGGAGGACCTCCCGCCATCGGACCGATCGACGGCACCGTGGTTCCGAGTGCGGCGGGAGGTTCCATCCCGTTTTTGACGCAGGCCACCATGCGCGTCCTCCGTACGATCAAGAATCGGTACGGAGAACGCGCCTGGACTCCTTACGGATTTGTGAACGCATTCAATCCGGCCAAGAACTGGTTTGACACCGACGTCATTGGCATCGATACCGGGATTACTATGCTCATGGCCGAGAACGCCCGAACCGGCTTTGTCTGGGACATGTTCATGAAAAACCCAGAAGCGGTTCGCGGCATGACCCGTGCCGGATTCAAGCCATACGAACCGCCCCAGGTGCTCCTCTCTTAAATCTCTGTGTTCCTCTGTCCTCTGTGGTTTTCCGATGCTTTAACCAAGCGGGTCTAGCGGGAACACCACCGATCGCGAATTCCATGAAACTGGAGCCACAGGAGTTTCGCTGGGGGAGGAAGGAGAGGCTTCGACTGCCGGCGCTGTCGTCTCGATCTTCACCCTTCCGAGGATCTTCTCCAACTTGCCAAAGACCTGCCCGCGGTCCACTGGTGTCACTCCGTCCTCGACTCCGGACGTGCTTGTGCCCAAGCCAAGCGTGAACTCATAACAGATGTCGTTCTGGAAGGCGTGGTAATACTTGGCATCGGCTTGCCTGGCATCGCCCGTCAGACTCTCAACCTGCTCGAAAGCAACACTGCCGATTCGCACTTTTGAGGGAATGACAGTTTCCTTCGAGTTGGCCTGCGGGAAGGCGAACTGCGAGCACTCCGCAGCACTGACATTATTGTTCACGCTGACCGTCATAAACCCGGACGCAAAGTCCGTTTCCGGATAGGAATTCTCCGGTAATTGAAGCGCGGCCAGTGTTCTTCCGCCGGGCTTGACGAAGTCCATTTCCACCGGCCCCAGCTCGGGCCAACTGAGCTGCGCCTTGTCACCGACGCTTAGGCTGTACTTGGTCGGATAGCTGAGCGAAACTCCATAGGTCTTGTTGACGTACGTGGCTGTGGTCCGCCGAGCTTTGCGTGCCTTCTTCTTGGCCGAAGTTGGGGGCGTGGGTGGTGTGACCTCCTGCGGCGTGGAAGCCTGAGTCGCGGGCTGACTGGACGCGCTCGCGACTGGCGCACTGCTTTTCTTGGAGCAACTGCTCACACCCAGGAAAAGTGCAACGGTCAATATCCCTGCAAAAATGAGTGGCAAATGCCTGCTGCTGAATCCTGTACTTTGGTTTGTGTCATTCGGTAATTTCGTTTGCGTGTTGGACTGATTGGGTTGTGCCATATATCCTCCTACAGCTTGCAATCGGAGGTGAGGGCACGCCCCTGCCCGTACGCGGGACATTGATTTCGCGAAGGTTAGCAGTACTTGAGGGTGCCTGACCGTAGCCGGGGAAACACGCTGTGGCGTCTGTGACACGAAATCGGGGTTGAAGATGCTTTGGCAGAGACTTTGGAAGCAAATCGTATTAGATTGTCCGCCGCAGCTCTTTCGTCGTAAGTAAGGATTTTAAGCAGAAGCAGTCGAAGCAACAGAAGAAGTCAAGCGAGTTCGTAGCAGAGATTCATCCTTGATGGAGGTCGAGATGCAAGCACGAACAATACGGCAGCTGTTAATTCGGATTGTTGTAGGTGCCAGTTTTACTGGGACGCTGTTTGCGGCATCCCCTACCGTTGCGAGCCTGTCTCCGAACTCAGGCTTACATGCCGGTGGTACGGTCGTGACCATTACAGGTTCGAACTTCGGTTCCACCCAGGGTTCGAGCATTGTGACATTTAATGGCACGGTCGCGACAACCATCTCGAGTTGGAGTGCCACCTCGATCAAGGTTGCCGTCCCAAGCGGTGCAACTAACGGAAAGGTCGTGGTCACTGTTGGGGGAGTTCCCAGCAACGGTGTTTCCTACACCATGTTTGCCGGCATGAAAAAATGACGGGTTCCTGAGCTTGGGTGCCAGTACTGCTTGCGAAACTGGGGATCGTATCGCACCGCGATCTGGGCCGCTTCCACCAACAGCGCGCGCAGCAGGCGATTGCCCTGCTTGGTGATCGCACCCAGCTTCTGCCGTCCCCCGAAACTTTCTTCCTGCGGAATCAGGCCCAGGTAACTGCCCACCTGCTTGCCGCGACGCAAGCGGCTCACATCGCCGATGGTCAGCACGAAGGCTAGCGCCGTGTTCGGACCCACTCCCGGTTGCGTCATCAGCAGTCGGGCCTGCGGGTCGTTCTGCGCCGCCTCCAGCACCGCTTGGTCCAGCTTGCCGATCTGCTGGTCCAGGCCCGCCAGCAGCGCCAGCAAATCTTGCCGCCGCACGCAGCCCACGGCTTTAGCGGCAACGCCCGCAGCAGATGCAGTCCTTCCTGGCTTCACAACTGCCGCTTGCGCTCGATTCTCTTGTTCAAGGAAAGGTGTTGCAGTTCGTTTTTCACCGGGCTGCGAATCAGCACCAGCTTGTGGCGATGCGCACCAGTTGCCGCAGATCCCGCTGCTCGCGGTCCGGCGCCCAGAAGCGCGGAAAGCGCCCTTCCACCAGCAGCTTCAGAATATGATCGGCGTAGCGCCCGTCGTTCTTCTCTTGCGCACGTAACTGGCCCGGATCTGCGCCGCATCTCCGATCCACATCATGTGCCCGAGATCTTCCACCAGCTCGATAAACCACTGACTGTGCCCGTGGCTTCCACGCCGATCAGCGTCGGCCGCGGCAGTTGCCGATACCACTGCTCCGCTTCTCCCGAACCGTGCACCAGCTTCTTCTTCCCAATCTCTCCCGTTTCTGAGTCCAGCCAACTCACTTGCTGCCAGCTGGGATGGAAATCACATCCTCAGATCACCAATGCGCTTCAAGCTTCCTTTTTGTTCCATCTCCAACAATGCCTGTTTCCGCTCCACGCCCCAACGATACCCACCTTGGTCTCCGTCCTCACGAACCACACGATGGCAGGGGATAGCAACCGCAACGGGATTCGTAGCACAAGCTCTGGCCACTGCCCGCCTTGCCTTAGGCTGGCCGATGGTCTTCGCAATCTGGCTGTACGAACAGGTTTCACCAAACGGGATGGCCTGCAGACACGACCACACGCGACGCTGGAATGCCGTCGCCTGTATGTCGAGCGGCAGCGAAGGATTCAACTTTTCCCCGCGCATGTGGCGCAACAGATCGTGTTTCAACGACTCCATCGCTTCGTCATCGCGACGCCGGTTCGCAAAGGGAAACTCGTGTTTGAGTCCGTGCTCCAGTTCGTCGTCGGAGTCGGCGAACTGGATGGCGCAAATGCCCTTGTCGGTAGTTGCTATAAGCATGCGGCCGAGAGGAGAATCGGCACAGGTGTACCGAATCGGCGCTGCGATCGCGCCTCGGCGATATTTATCTGGCGTCATGCCTAATTGAGAGGCCGTGCGCTCGTAAAGCCGGCTGCTGGAGCCGTAGCCGGCGTCATACATGGCGCGGGTCACAGAGTGCCCAGCCTGCAGGTTGCGTTTCAGCTGGTTCATGCGGCACGAATCGGCGTAGGCTCGTGGACTTATCCCCAGAACGGCTTTGAACGAGCGCTGCAGATGAAACGGGCTTTGCTGAAATCTTGTTCCAAGATGCTCCAAAGTTATGGTTTCATCCAAATGCTGTTCAATGTAGCGGCACAACGCCTTGACCAGTTCGGAACGCGGATTCCCGCTTGTTGCCCGTGGCCGGCACCGAAGGCATGCTCTAAAACCGGCCTTTTCGGCTTCCCTCGAGCTGCGGTAAAAAGTCACGTTCTCGCGACGAGGACGTTTTGACGGACAGGATGGGCGGCAATACACGCCGGTTGACGAGACGGCGAAGACAAACGCACCGTCCTGGCTTCGGTCGCGGGCCAGTACAGCTTGCCAGCGCTCCTGATTGCTATGCGGCACGGCGCTACCTTCCTGGAGATTGATGATTGTACTGGTTGTCATGATTCGAAGCTTAAGGGGATACCCTTGGGACGGACTATCCGACCATTGCTGCCAAACTAAGTTTGCGCGCATGGGCGGAATCTCGCGGGTAAGTACTATTTTGGTAATCCTAAAGGCAAAAATGTGCCGAAAAGGGACCAATTCCCCGCAAATCAGACTAGGATAGGCGCGCTTGCAGCTCCGTTCGATGAGTGTGCGCAGAATGACCGCGCGTAGAGGCAACGCCAACGCTGAAGTAGTGGCAGCCTATGTGCCGCGGGAGATCAGGCTAGACGCGGCGCATCCCGGGGCGGAGTGGCAGCTTGCTACACCCATTGTTTTTTCTTCCGACTGGCAGGGAAAAAATCCCGATCCCAAGCGCGAAACCCAGGTACGGGTGTTGTGGTCTCCGCGCATGCTCTTTCTCCGATTCGAGTGCTGCTACCGCGAACTCTACGCCTTTCTGCAATCGGAGCCCAATGGTCGCCGCGACCGTCTATGGAACCGTGATGTGGCAGAGGCATTCCTACAACCGCAGCCGGCACGCGACCGCTACTACAAGGAGTTCGAGGTGAGCCCGAACGGAATGTGGATTGATCTGGACATTTTTCCCGGCGGCCTGGGCAACTTGAAAAGCGGTCTGCGGCGCTCAGTCATAATCAACTATCAGGAATACGTGTGGATGGCGGAAGTGGCCATTCCCATGAAAGCGATAACGCCGGACTTCGATCCCAACAAAGTCTGGCGAGCCAATTTTTTCCGCGTGGAAGGCCGAAAAGAACCGCGTGCGTATATGGCGTGGCGTCCCACCTACACCTCAAAGCCCAATTTCCACGTCCCCAGCGCGTTCGGAAGGCTGCGGTTCGCGACCGCGTGTTGAGCGTCGCACTCATTGAATGATCAGGCGCTACAGCGTACATTAGCGATTCCGGTGGCGGAGGCAGCCACATGATGCGTTCTGTTTCATCCGTGGGATTCTCTTCCCTGTAACTTTGGCTTCGCCGTTTCTGAGCTGGGGTTCCGGACATTGGTTCGCGTCGATCCCTCGATCGCTGCACCGTTCAGCCTACGTCGGTTCCCGTTGCTGATTCGGTTGAATCGACATCGGCAAGACGGAGGGCAGGGCGGGACCTGCCCTCCACATGCCCAGCGGTGTTTCTTATCTCATCTCCGCTGTTGTTTTTGTGCAGGAACCAAGATCCTTGCTCATCTTGTGAACCTCAAAGATGGGCTCGCCCGAGTCATTTTTGGCCTTCTTACCGAGCAACTCTACACGTTCTCCCGGCTTTAACGACCCGTCTTGCTGATTGGTGAGACTGTAGGTTTGACTGTCCCTTTCATTAATGAGTTTGTCGCCACCGGGGGCAACACAGCCCTGGAGCTTGGCGTGGTTGTGGTGCCGCCAGTACAGGAAACCGCCGACAGCGGCTGCGCCAGCTGCCATTCCACCGGCGATCTTTCCTGTTGAGCTATAGCTGCGGTGGGGGTTGTATGTGGGCGCCCCGGGCATACTTCCGCCACCCATCCCGCCGCCGCCTCCATACTGCGCAACAGCCAGTGTCGAAACCGCGAACGTCAGGGTGATGGCGAGAGTCAATCTGAGGACGTATCTCAGCATAAACGTGTCCTCCTGCTTATCTAAAAATTTGTCGTTCCATCGGTTGGATTCAGGCAGGACTGCAGGCGCAGATGTCTCACTGCTAAAATTGACCGTTTCTTTACATTTCGCAGAAGTGTTGATTATACAGGCATTGTGGTGTGAAGCCGAAAGGATGAGAAGCGGACAAGAGGGTCTCAAGTTTTACCAACCTGCGAGGTGGGACGGGGTTATATGGGTGTTTGGATCCTAGGTGGCATCTATGGTGGCATCTATCAGGGGGATGCAATAGCAACTCTATTGATGCAATAGCAACTCTATTGAGGAGACGCGCCATCTACATTCTTATCCATTAAACCGGCTGTTCGACGAGCGATGAGCGCGCTTAAGCCCCCAAACTCGATCGAGGCAAGTATTGTGGTTGGTTGATCAAGTTGATCAAATGGAGTTGTTACTCAACCTTTTCTGGCTGATGCTGTTTGCGGCCGCCATCTGGTGGTGGCAGTGCAAACGCGTCTATGCCCAGAACTCCAAGTATCTCGATCGCCTGCGCCCCATACTGCTGTTGGGCTGCATCTGGGTCTTGCTGTTTCCAGTTGTTTCGGCAACGGACGACCTTTATGCGATGCAGGCGGAGGTAAAGGAATCGGGCCAGTTTAATGGCATCGCTAAGCCCTCGGCCGGGCACAAATCTCATGCTCCATTGAGAGGTGCCGGCGCTTCACCAGCCCAGCTCATTTTTGTTTGCTCGTTTTGTGCTCACTGCCACCTCGGACCAGTCGAGCCTCTGTCGGTTTTCCTGCATGAACAGGCCCGAACCGGCGCGCGCGCCTGTCGTGCTCCTCCCTTGTATCCCGTCAGCAGTTCCTAGCCTCGCGGATTGCGCGCGGCAACTCCAACGTTCAAAGAAGTTTCGGTTCATTAGGGAGGTTAAGATGAGGCGGCCTACTATTTTGCTCTACTGGGCCTTGCTTGTGTGCACGGCTGGCTTCCTCGCCAGTCTAGGTGGCTGTATAAAGATGGGAGGATTATCGTCGCAAAAAATTCAGCATGTGGTTGTGATCTTCCAGGAGAACCGCACCCCCGATAACCTTTTTCACGCTTTGCCGAATGCAGACATCGCCAACAGCGGAGTGAATTCACTGGGCGAGACGATTCCACTGACGCCTATCTCGTTGGCAAACGGCTACGAACTGGATCACTCACACTCTGCGTTCGTGAGCATGTTTGACAGTGGGAAAATGGATGGTGCCGACCAGATCCGGGTATCCTGCCCTCAGGGAAGCAGCAATTGTGCACCTCCCAATCCTCAGTTCAGGTACGTAAACCCTTCGGAGGTTGCGCCTTATTTGCAACTTGCCCAACAGTACACCTTCGGAGATCGGATGTTTCAGACGAATCAAGGACCGAGTTTTCCGGCACATCAATTCATCATTTCGGGAACTTCGGCGCCGACGGCAACCAGCAATTTGTTCGTAGCGGAGAATCCGAGTGGGGTTCCCAATGCCGAGCGGAATACCGGCTGTACTGCCCCCCCGGGCGAGTTCGTTGCCTTGATTGATCCCTCAGGCAGCGAGTCCTCGACGCTGTACCCGTGCTTCGAACACGCCACACTGGTGGACTTGCTGGACTCGAAGAACATCACTTGGCGGTATTACGCGCCATCGGCAGGTTCCATGTGGACGGGACCCAACGCAATTCGACATTTGCGCATGGGGCCAGATTGGAATGACGTTATCTTACAAAATACACAAATATTCCCTGACATCGACCAGGGTCAACTCGCCGCCGTGAGCTGGGTGATTCCTACTGGGCAGGCATCGGACCATCCGAAATCCAACGACGGTTCGGGACCGTCCTGGGTGGCTGCGATCGTCAACGCTATCGGTAAGAGCCCGTATTGGGCCAATACCGCCATTTTCATCACCTGGGACGACTGGGGAGGCTGGTACGACCATGTACCGCCTCCGACGGTCAACTCATATGAATACGGGTTCCGGGTACCGTTAATCGTCGTGTCTCCTTATGCCAAGCGCGGCTACGTTTCTCACGTGACGCACGATTTCGGCAGCATATTGAGGTTTGTAGAAGAGATCTTTAGCCTTCCGTCGTTGGGTTTTGCGGATGCCCGCGCGGACGACCTCTCGGATTGTTTCGACTTCGCTCAAGCGCCCTCTGCCTTTCACTCAATCGCAGCACAATTCGAAGCAAGCCACTTTCTTAATGATCAGAGACCACCATTAGATCCTGACGACGATTGAGAGGGCTGCAACGTCAGGTGGTTTGTACATCGCAAGTTGAGTTTGGAAGACAGGGTTGGAACCCTGTGCGGCAAGCCTGCTGCAATGATTGCGGCAGCAGCTTGTGTGATTCTCATCGCCATCCGTGCGAGTTCGGCCGACAGGTTTTCTGCGTAGTTTGTCTGGCATTCCATCTCAGGCAAGCGCACGTCCAATCGCGCAAAACGATTTCGGAAAGGGATTAACTACGCAGCGTTCTGCATGAACAATGAGGCTTGACGTTCTGCTCTCCTGAGATCACAATTTTGAAACCGTCAGGGGCGGGCTCACGAGGTCTTACTTATGAAGCGCGCCGCCCTCCTCTCCGTGGTTGCAATTCTTGCACTGGCTTTCCTGGTTCACAGACATGTAATCACAGCCAGTACGCTCGGCATGATTCTCATGCTCGCGGCTGCCGTTTTGGTCTATGTTTTTCTCATCAGACGCAATCTAAAACCGCGGTCCTGAATGGCGGTCTAGCTTTGCAAGAATGGGCGGCTCGTGAGGCGTTCCGAATGCCTCATTCAATCCCGCTGTAGTACGTCCGGTGCTGGCGGGCAGGGGCGCGTGAGGCGTGGGGCGCCCCGACGGTCCAGCTCAATTTCGATTTCCGAATTGCGCGGGAAAGAGACGTCGTTTCCGTGAGCAAGGAAGCGCGAATAGACGGTTCGTACCGCTGCAATCCCCCCCATCACTCCCCCGAAGGTCTTGGAACCGGATGCGACCGCCACCAGGCGGAAGATCAGACCAAACCCATTACTGGCGCTCGTGGCGTGTCCCAGACTGGCTTCGTCGTCGTGCAAGGCCGACGCCGCCAACAAGCCCATGGCAAGAGGCGCTACAATTCCTTTATTGGAGTCGGGCTCCACTCCTCCTTCTGTGTCTATTTTCAAGCCGTGACTCGAGCGGCCATCGACCGCGACCGGCGTTCCCATAACTTTCTGGGGCGAGCTCCCAGGGAGCACGATGCGGTTGAAGTAAAATCGCAGCGCCCCATTTCTCCCAAAAGTCCTGCCTTTTCGGACGCGCAAAACGCTTCCCTGTAGCGACGCTCCCTGGGGAATCTCGCTGTGATTTTGTGAATCACCGGCCGGTTCGGTTGTGACAGCAAGCACTGGTTCATCCTGTTTTGTAGTGCGCGAATTCAGCGCTGTTTGCAGGCGCGCATGCAGCACGAAGGAATTTCTCGTGGGGCGGTCCTCCCTGAGTGGCTGGGGAGCAATCGGCCCTGCTTGCGGCGAACCTATGTCCAGCGCCTTCAGAAGAGAGACATCATACTGCGCGCCAGGGCGGAGCCATTCAGGGTGCCAGGGGAGTTGGTGATACATGTACCACTTGAGACGCCCTACCTTGTTTGGCGCGGTTACCGAGTTGACCGCACTGTTCATTTCACTAATCACGTCCGCCCATACGCGGCGAAAGAAGGATGGGCGTTTGCTGTTCGCGCTGCGAAACCGAACCACATCGTTGCCCTCTTCGGCGGGAGCGGCGGCCAGCCGCAACGTAAGTCCAGTGGGCAAAATTAGCCGGTCAAACTCGAGCCTGGCGTTGTGCATCGGGCTGAAATCGCCGTGCGCCGCGGCCGCGAGGCGTTTCTTTCGAGGAGCGCTGCTGACTTGGGTGATCTTGCCAACAAGTTTTGCTCCGACCGGGACGGTGAGCTGGTTCGATTGGTAGAGAGGCTCAATTGTATGCGCGTAAATGACTGATTCCGGTTTGACTTTGGTGGTCGAATCCAGGCGAATGCGGAGAATTCCAGGCACACGGGGAGACAAGTCTCCATCTTGAGCAAGAATCTGCGCTGTTCCCACCCCTAAGCAGTAGATGGAGACCAAAGTTATGGCACGAGGGAGTGAGCCTCTGCGCACAAAACCACCACCCGAGTAATTATACTTCGGCGGAACGGCCACGTATCCGAATAACTGCAGTGTGCCAGTAAAGAATTCAAGCAATTTTCCGGGCTTCAGCTTTGTCGTGTGGTAGAAGCTGAATCGAGCATTGCGCGGGCGGCGAGTAGGAAGCCGATGGTGTGCGCCATGCCGGCGTGCCAGGGCGCGGGACAACTCATCTGTGGCGTGTGGTCAGGGATGATCACGCCGTCAAAGCCGTTGCGCGAAAGGATGGAGAGGATGCGAATCATATTCACGTCGCCCTCATCAATGAAGGTCTCACGGTAGTGCGGCACTTTTCCCACGACATTGCGAAGATGAAGATAAGCGATCTTTCCCTGCCTGCTATATCTGTCGACGGCGTCGTAAATGTCAGCTTCGGTCATCTCCGCCAACGTTCCCACGCAGAGTTCCAGGGCATTGCTCTTGCTCGGAACCAGGTCGATTAGCCGCTGATACATATAAGGCTGGAATACCAGACGTGGCTGGCCGCGCATCGTTGGCATAGGCGGATCGTCGGGGTGTGCAGCCAGGCGTACGCCAGATTGCTCGGCCACCGGAATGACATCTTCAAGGAAGTTCTGCAGCCTGCGCCAGAGTTCTTCATGAGTGATGGAGGGCAGCGTGCCGTCTGGAGCGTCGCGGTTGTAAATCATGTTCCAGACGGTTCCCTGGGGAACGGGCTCTTCCTCAGCCGGTCCATCCATGCCAACGGCAATCGCTCCGCCGCGCCCTGAACGTGTGGCAACCCGCCCGCAAACGCCGGCAAGGCTGAAGTTGTAGCCCAAAACCGGGACTGCCGCTTCTCCCATGCGGCGGATGATCGTCTTCACTTTTTCGATCTGCTGGGGACGTTGGGGACCATCCAGAAGAACGTCATGCCAGTGGGCGGGATCGAGATTCTCAATCGCAGCCAGCACCAGACCGGCCTCTTCAATCTCTTTGCGAACTTTCTTGAGTTCGTCGACGGTCCACAGCTTTTCGGGATCACCGGCTACTCCCCATGGCTCGTACTTCGCGCCGGTGGGCTGGTTGTTGCCAGGGTTCGACGAGCCCTGCTTGAAATAGTCGACCAGATGAATGACCAGATGAGTGCAGCCTGCCTGGCGCGCGAAGTCGTAATAGTCGCGCGTCAGCATGTGACGATAGAGTCCCAGCCCAATCTTCATAGGCGGTTTCCGATGCCGGCTCCAACATCAGGGCTCAGTACTTGTCCGTTGATTTCGCCGGCCAGGGGCGAGCACAGGAACACGAAAGCGTCTGCGATGGACTCTGGGCTGTTTCTCTTTCCCAAAGAAACTCTCAGCACGAATTCGCGGTAGGCGGGATCCTCCTCGAAAACCTTCAACGAACTGCCGGCGGCCACGTTTCCCGGGGAGATGACGTTTACGCGAATACCGACAGAGGCATACTCCAGCGCCATGCAGCGCGCGAAGTTTTCCAATGCAGCTTTAGCAGAGGCATAGGAAGGAATCTGGGTGTGGGGCATGCGCGCCACGTAGGAGGAAGTAAAGATCAGATGGCCGGCAATTTTCTTTCTCATCCAATGGGCGAAGACGGCCCGCGCAAGATAAGTCTGCGCGAAGTAGTTGAAACGAAAAATACGCTCGTATTCGGCTTCCGGCGTGGTGGCGAATGGGTGCAAACCGCACCCTCCGGCATGTCCAAGCACGGTGTCCAGTTTTGGAAAACGCTGGAAAGAGGCATCAACCACCCGGTTCAATGCTTCTGAGTCGGTGATGTCGGCGGAGAAGTAGATGCAGGAGGGAGGTGGGATCTTCCACTCACGAAAAGCTTTCTGCGCCTCTTCGTTGGACTTGATATCAACCACGATGAGAGTAGCCCCGGCTGCGGCCAGCTTGCGAAGAATGTGTTCCGCGATCGCACCGAGGCCACCGGTGATCAAGATGGGCTTTCCGGCAAAATCGATGTTGATCATGCTCGCGCACCTTTCGGTGCCGCTGCTGAAAGCACTTCGTGTCCGGTTTCGGTCACGAGAACGTTATCCTCCATGCGTGCACCGCCTCCAAGCTCGCGCGCATAGACTCCTGGTTCGATTGTGATAACCATACCGGGTTCGAGCTTCTCATGGGCCCCGGGTACGATTCCAAAACCAGGATCGTGATAGCGAAAGCCAACGTGGTGTCCGGTGCCGTGGGTGAAGTAAGCCGAAAAACCTGCATTCGCGATTTTGCGGCGCGCGATGGTATCGATGTCGCCCGCGATCGCGCCTGGACGGACGGCTGCAATGGCCGCCTCTTGTGCTTCCCGCACCACTGCGAACACTCGCTGCAGCTCCGGTTTGGGCCCATTGATGGCAGCGGTGCGCGTAAGATCACTCCAGTATCCATTCACGCAGGTCGCCAATTCAATCAAGACAAGGTCACCGTCCTCCAATCGTCTTGCGGTAGAACGATTGAAGCGCCCCGAATCCGCAGTGTTAGGGCCTGATTGCACCATGGCCCATCCCCGCGAGTGGAAAATACCGTCTCGCCCAATCTCTTTGTAGATTGCCGATTCTACTTCGGCGGCAAGCTCCGCTTCGCTGATTCCTGGCGTGAGGTAGTCCTCAAATCTTTTCAGCCCGATCGCAGCAACTTGATTCGCCAATCGGATCGCCTGAATTTCTTCAGGAGTTTTTTGTAGATACAGTGTCAGAAAATCGGCTTCTACTTTTGCATCAGCTGGAGAAAGAACGTTGGACAGCTGGTGCGGAAAGGCATCCGGCATTGGAATCTGCTCTGCCGCTTGAATCGGTAACGAGGTGCGAGAGGCATTCCGCGACGCGCCGACCGCCGCCGCCTTTGCTCCGGCCTTTTTCAATTCCCCACTTATATTCTGGAACAAAATCGAAAAGGGGTCGCCGCAATCCAGGCTGCCCCAGGGATACTCCTGCACGCGAAGGGTCGGCGGAATGTGGTCCTTAGGTTCCAATGCCGGCACAAACAAAACCGGTTCCGATTCCGCGAAATAGACGAACAGGGAGGCGCCCCAGAATGGCAGATAACCGGCCATCATGACCAGTTCGTCGGGTCGCCAGGAGATCCAAGCATCGAGCCAATTTCGTCTTAGAAAATCCCGGATTCGTTCGGCGCGGACAGAAGAACTCACAATCGTGTGCTCGGGTCGCTATATGATCCCGTGTTTCTCGAAGGCGGCGACGGCGCTGCTGCCTTCTTCGAGAGCTTTTCTGACCAGCTTTTCGCCGCGAGTCTTTTCAAGTGCCCTGCTGAGAACCTCAGCGGCAGCTTCGCTGGGAATCACGCAGATCCCGTCGATATCTCCAAAGCAAATATCTCCGGGACGCACTCGCACCGTTCCAATCTCCACCGGAATTCGAAACTCAACTACTTTGTAACGAGGCGCCGAGTCTTGCCCGTATGCGCCCCATGAGAAAGTTGGGAAGTTCAATTTCAAGATGGCCTTGGTGTCACGCGCATAGCCATTCAAAATCGCGCCACTCGCCCCCAGCTTGCGGGCACGAATGCTCATCAGCTCTCCCCAAAGGGCATTTCGTGGAGATGAACCAGTGGCGACGTAGACTTCGTTTGCGTGAAGGTCATCGAGCGCCTCCAGCATCAGTCCAAACGGCTTGACTATCAGCTTGTTCGCGGCGCCGGCCAGCTTTTCTGCAAAAACATCCACGCCTAGCACCGGCATGGCTCGCCCCACAACGACCATATCTGCCGCCAGTGGCCGCATTTGAGGGGGCAAGAACTGGTGCTGGAGCTCCATCTTGTCCATCACATCTCCAACCACGCACGTGAACAGTTCGCGCCGCATGGTGGCGAACAGTTCGTCATCTGTGGTCCACAGCTTCATGAATGTCGGTCACGCAGACTTCAACGTTGGAATGGACAAAACCTTACTTCTGCACAGCTTCAGGCTGTGCCGCCGGATTCCGTAATCTCTGAAACTCCTGCATTTCGCGGCCGGCCTGCGCAATCTTCCCTTGCTTGCGATAGATGGCGGCGAGGCCAAAATGCGCCTGAGCTGCAAGGGGAGTCTCATTTTCAATGCCGAGCAGGTCGGTCCAAGCTTTCTCAGCAGCCGCCACGTCACCGTCCAAAGAGGCCGCCTTTCCGAGGGAGTAGAGTGTCTCCGGCATCTGCGGTTGCAAGTGATTCGAACGCTCCAGTTCCTGACGCGCCTCGCGAGCCTTTCCCTGCTGCAGCAGTGCATCTCCCAACCGGTAAGCAGCTTCTGCGTTACCCGGCCGGAGCTTTGTCTCAGCCCGGAATTGCTCTTCCGCCTGCGGCCAGCGTGAACTTGCCGCATACACATGCCCAAGCTCCAGGTGAACGTTCGGAATGTCTGGACGGATGCGCAACGCCTCCTGGTAGTGCTTTTCCGCCTCCGGCATCTGGCGCAGGACAAAATAATTTTCGGCCAGAGCCTGATGGGCTCGCGCGGAATCCGGATAGGCCGCCAACATCGTGTCGATCGATTGTTTGGACAGCATGCCGCTCGCACGGCCCAGGTAGTAGAGTAAATCCTGATCGTTGGGATGTTTCTGCAGCGCGCCTTGCAGGGTGGCGATGGCTTCGGCCAGTTTTCCGCTCTCGAGCTGCGCTATGCCCAGGGCAGCTTGCTCCTGCGCTTGTTGCAAGTGTGGGATGGCCTCATCGGCATAGCCCTGGGTTAGGAGAGCGTATCCAAGCAAACGGTGTGCAGGCGTAAATTTCGGATTCAGTTCTAACGCGCGCTTCAGGGGCGCAATGGCCGTGCCGTAATCGTGATGCTCCATGTAAGACTGGCCCAGATCGACAAAGCCTTCCGCGTAAGCAGGCTCAAGTTCGGTGACCCGGCGAAATTCGGCGATGGCAACATCGAAGTGAGATTGCTTTTCGGCCTGACGGCCCGCATCGAGGTGTTGCAGAGCCTCCGGCGAGAGCGTCTGCCAAGCTAACCATAGGGTAAGAATTGCTCCTATCACGGGCGCTCCGGTTCGCGGATTTCAAGAAATTGATCGACTGCAACATCGTTCAACGTTTGATGGATTCCTGACGGCCAGAAAACATCTATCTTGGCGGCCTTGGCATCCCCTAGGCCGAAGTGCAGACGCTTATCGTTCGCGGATGCGTAGCTCCCGGCCGTGGTGGCGAAACGTGTCTGCCCGTTTACCTGAACACGCGCCCCTAATCCGTCGCGGTTGCTGCGCGTGCCCTGGAGAGTGATGGTCAGCCAGTGATATTTTCCTCCCCGATTAATAAACAATTGAGGAGGCTGTCCGAGAGCCGTGGTGACCACGTCAATCCATCCATCATTATTTAGATCGCCGAAAGCGGCGCCTCGACCCGCCAGCAGGCGGTCGCTCCCGGGATCGACCGCCCTGAAGCGGCCATTGTCATTCATCGCCAGCAGTGTCGGCTCGAGATAGTGCACTGACGGATCGATTTTCTCCACGTTGTCCAACACGTGACCCTGGATGACGAACAAGTCCTTCTGCCCGTCGTTGTCGAAGTCCTCCAGTCCGATACCCCAGCCGGAGGTTACGCCGGACAGCATCCTGACGCCAGTTTGATTGCCCTGGTCGCTAAAAGAGCCGTTGCCGTCGTTGTGAAACACACCGTAGGTCTGGCGAGGAAGAGTAGTGACGATCACGTCCGGGCGTCCGTCATTATCATAGTCTTGGAAAATCACCCCCATGCCCGACAAGGGCCCGCCATCCATAAACAATCCAGCGCCTGCTTCCAATCCTACTTCGCTGAAAGTGCCGTCATGGTTATTGTGGAGCAGATACTGCTGCATGCCGTCGTTGGCAACGTAAATATCTGTGAAGCCATCGCCGTCGTAATCGGCGAATGCCACGCCCAGGCCATGCCCTTTCTTGGCGGCGATGCCAGAACGTTGGCTTACATCCGCAAATGTGCCGTCGCCTCGGTTGTGATAAAGGATATTTGTAGTGCGCGGGAACTCGCCCGGCGGGCAATAGGTGTGAAAATTGCCACCGCAATCTTTGCTGTGCTGGGTGTCCCACTCCATGTAGCGAGTGACGAACAGGTCTAACTTTCCGTCGTTATCGTAGTCGAAGAATCCCGCCGAGACCGACCAACCGCCGGCCGCTACTCCCGCTTTCGCGGTCACATCGCTGAAAGTTCCGTTGCCATTATTGTGGTACAGAATATTCCTTCCGTAGTTGGTGACGTACAGATCGGGATAGCCGTCGTTGTCATAATCGCCTACGGCGACACCCATGCCATAATTTCCTTCTCCCGCCCTCGCTAATCCCGCCGCTTCCGTCACGTCGGTGAAGCTGCCATCTTTGTTTTGGCGGTAGAACCGGTTCCAATAACGCGGGTTTGCGCGATCAAAATTTTCCGGAACCTGCATGGGGCTAGTAATCCGTCCGCCATTGACCAAAAAAATATCCAGCAATCCATCGTCGTTGTAGTCGAGAAGAGCGACTCCGCCGGACATGGTTTCGATCAGATATTTCTGCGGCGTCGGCGAATTTTGCAGGATGAAGTCCGCTCCCCGCGGCTGCGTCACTTCAAACTGCGCCATCGGTCCTGCGGCCTTGCAGATTAACAGAGTCAGCACTGGCACGAGGAGCAGGAGGGCAGTCCGCAAGGTAGGATCCTTGGCTGTTTAGGATATCGCGCCATGGCTGATTCTGCATTGCGTTACACAAAAAAGGGTTCGCCTTTGCGCGCATAGCGGCGAGCTACTTCTTCATTCAAAGTGAGGCCTAAACCAGGTTTTTCGGGGACTTCAATGAACCCGTTCTGGATCATCGGCTTCGGGAGTCCATCTACGAGATCATTCCAGAAAGGAACACTCGATGCATGGAATTCAAGACCGAGAAAATTCGGGATCGCGGCACAAAGGTGTACAGAAGCCAACGTGCCCACCGGACTGCTGATATTGTGCGGCGCGACCGACATGGCATGGACGTCGGCAAAATCCGCGATGCGGCGGGCGGTAGATAGACCGCCGACTTTCTGGAGGTCGGGAGTCACAATACTGAGAGCCTGGGAAGCGATGAGATCCTCGAAACCTTCAAACAGAAAAAAGTTCTCTCCCGTGGCGATGGGCACGCGCACCTTGGAGCTAACACTCTTCAGCACCGCGCTGTTGTTTGGCGGCACGGGATCTTCAAGCCATAACAAATGGAATCGTTCTAGCTGGTTGGCGAGCGTGACTGCGTCACTGGCGTTATAACGCCAGTGACAGTCCACGGCGATTTCTGTGTCTTCCCCTACCGCCTCGTGGACCGCAGCGATCAGATCCACCATTCTGTTTATCTCTCGCGGGCTGAGGTGCCGGTTATGGGGATCGGCGCCGTGCGTGCCGGGCACATCCAGATCAAACTTCAGCGCCGAGAACCCCTGGGCTCGCATGGCAAGAGCCTGGTTGCGATAATCCTCGGGAGTGGGAAGCGCACTGGCATCGGGCTCTCCGAAGTAATCTCTTGCGACATGCTTGTGGTTCTGTGGTGCCCCGGATGGCGCCCGGGAACGGAGCACCTCATCCAGACTCTCCATGGCCACGCCGCCGTGGCAGTCTGCATAGACCCGCACTTTATCCCGGAACTTTCCTCCGAGCAGCCGGTAAATAGGGACGCCCAGCGACTGTCCGAGAATGTCCCAAAGAGCGGCTTCGATTCCGCTGATTGCGTTGTAAACAATTCCCGCGATAGAACCCGCACCAGAAGTCGCGAGTTGCAGTTTCCGGAACAGTCGATGCACGTCACGCGGGTCCCCACCCTTGATTACTGGCTCCAAGGAACGCAAGATCGATGTAAGCCCTGGAGCGAAAAAGCACTCGCCCAGTCCTTGGATACCTTTGTCAGTTTCGATCCGGACGAAAGTCCAGTCAAAATTGCCCTCCACTACGGCGGTTTTTAGCCGAACAATTTTCATCTGTCGGGTAGTGTTTTTTGTTTTCCTGACTGTCTAGTGAATAGCGCGTTAATACAATCGCTGCATTCCTTTAAGTGACCACTTTCATGGCGGCGCAACGATGGGCGCAAGATACCACAGAACAGGGAGGGGTCGTTAAGTTGCGCTCTAAAGCAGCGGCAGTGTCTTAAACACTGCTATTTAAGACAGAACCTAAAGCAGCTTTTTTCTTGACAAGCTCATACGCGGTGTGGAAAAACCATTACTTCTGCTCAATCGATCCATGTCTGAGTAGTTAATCCATTGGCTTTCTCTACTGCCATAAATGTTGGGGGTGGCGCATGACGTCTCAAAAGTCCTGGACGCTCGTTCTTTCTCTGTCTTTCGTTTTCTCGAGCTGCGTGTTTGTACAAGGCCAGTCCACATACGGATCAATCACGGGATCGGTAACCGATCCCTCTGGTGCCGCGATCACCGATGCTCAAGTGACGCTGACTAACCTCGGCACCGCGGAGAAACGCGTGCAGCCGACGAACGCCGACGGGCTTTACTCATTTGTGAATCTGATCCCGGGGAACTACAAGATTGACGTTGAGAAGCAGGGCTTCAAGCGCATTACGCGCGAACCTGTCGTCGTACAGGTACAGCAAAGCACGAAGATCGACGTAGCCTTGCCGGTTGGCCAGGCGAGCGAAACGGTGGAGGTAACCTCGGAGACGCCACTTTTGCAGTCGGACACTTCATCGCTAGGTCAGGTGGTTGAGCAGCGCAAGGCGAATGAACTGCCGCTGAACGGGCGAAACATCTACACACTTGCGGCCATCGCTCCGTCAGTGATACCGCAGGGAAACACAACCGGTACGCCCGTAGGCAAGAACCCATTCGATTTTGCGAATTATCAGGTCGGAGGTTCATTCGCGAACCAAAGTGCTGAGTATCTCGATGGCCAACCCTTAAACATCGGTTACATCAACCTGCCGCTGCTCGTGCCGACGCAGGACTCGGTTTCTGAATTCAAGGTGCAGTACAACAATCTCGGACCCGAGTGGGGCAAATTCTCGGGTGGAGTTATCAACCTAAGTACGAAGTCGGGTACCAATACCTGGCATGGTTCAGCCTACGAATACCTGCGCAATAAGGTCTTCAATTCGAACGAATTCTTCAACAAGAGGCAGGAGATTTCGCTGGGACAGAAGAACGAGCCGCCTCCATTTACTCAGAACCAGTTCGGAGCCACGATTGGCGGACCGGTCATTAAGAACAAGACCTTTGCCTTTTTCAGTTATGAAGGTTTCCGTTTGCGGACAGGCACGGTGTTCACGACCACAGTGCCCACCGCGGCGGAGCGCAACGGGAACTTTTCTGCGGCCGGCGTCACCCTCTACGATCCGCTGTCGGTGGACCCGACGTGTCCGGCAGATCCAAATGTGCCGTGTGCGCGTACACCTCTCGCTGGCAATGTGATCCCGAGCGATCGAATTAACCCCACATCGGCTTTCCTGCTCCAGTTCATACCGCTGCCCACCAATGTCGCTCCGACTAACAATTTTATTAAAGCAGCCAGCACTGGCGGAAATGTTGATGAATACGTTGCGCGAGTAGACCAGAATATCAATGCCACGAACCGAATTTTCGGTCGGTTCTCATTCTGGAAACTGACCAGCCTGGCGCAGGATCCGTTCGGAACGGGGTTCTGTAAGGACCGCTGCGAAGAGGATACAAAAAGCAAGAGCGTTGCCATCGGCTTTACGCACACGTTCAGTCCAACTACGATCGCAGACTTCAACATAAGTGCGAGCCGGTTTAATTACCTACGCCTTCCCATCAACGCGGGGTTTGACATGACCCAAGAGGGGTGGCCGGCGTCCTACAACAGTTTCGTGCCTGATACCGAACGCACGCCCCTGACACCCTGCTTCGCCATTAATGACACTAATGTCACTTGCAGCCAAGGGCAGAGCTCGATCCACGATTTGAATACTCAGTGGAATCTCTCTCCGCAAATCACTATGATTCGCGGACGCCACACATTCGTCTGGGGCGGCCAGTTGGAGATGGGTTACGACAACTACCTGCAAACCAACACTGGCGGTGGGCTGATCTCGTTCAACGGGTCATGGACGCAGCACTACGCACGGAACTTCAATACTGCAGCTCTACCCAACTCGGGCGGAGTAGACTTTGCCGACTTCCTGTTGGGTTACGGCTTGGGTCAAGGGGCAGCGTTCGGGAACCAGACAACCGGTTCCGTAGTGATTTCGGGGCCAGTATCAGGAAAGCAGACATATAGGGCACTGTACTTTGGCGACAACTGGCATATAACCAGCAAACTGACCTTGAATCTTGGCTTGCGTTATGAGCTTCAAGGCCCTTGGTCTGAACGCTTTGACAAGATGACGTATTTCGATCCCGATGCTACCAACTCGTCGGTCACGGGTTGTAGCGGCGTGGCGGGCAGCCCATGTCCAGGAGACCTATTCTTGGTAAAGACGGGACGAAATCACTCTAGAAACAACCTGCCGCTGTCAAAGACCCAGTTTATGCCGCGGCTAGGCTTCGCCTACAGCATGGACCAGAAGACGGTGTTTCGTGGCGGTTATGGGATGTTCTTCATTCCAAACTACGTCTCATTTGGAACTAACCCCTATATAGATCCGGTCAGCAGTGCGACCTCGAATTTCTTCGCCAGTAATGACGGCGGATTAACTCCTTCCAGCACTCTGGGACCAACTCCCACGGACCCGAATTCCAGCAATTGCAGTTTGTCCGCTCCGGGTGCTGCCAACTTTAGCTGCGCGACAGAAGGTCCATTTGGCCCGAATCTGGTGGCTGTTGCTGGCAGGAATCCACAACCCAATGTGTCCCAATATGCTGTGAATCAGAGTTCATTCGCCGCGACAGCGTACACCAAGCAAAAGTACGGATATGTTCAGCAGTGGAATTTGGGTATTCAGCGCGAGCTGCCCGGCGGATTTTTCGCTGATGTGGCCTACGCAGGATCCCGCGGCATACACCTGGAGCGTTTTGACACCCAAGTAAATCAGATATCGGACAGCATCATAGCGCAGGCCGCAGCACAAGCAGCGGCGGGTAACACCCCAGACATTGCCCAACCTGCAGCTGCTTATCCATTCAACCAACCATTGCCCGGAAATCTGTTACCGGGGAAGCTCCTTCAGGGTCAATTGGACCGTCCGTTTCCGCAATACGGTAACCTCCGCTATAACGGGTTCGCCTGCTGCGACAGCTACTACCACTCGCTGCAAGCAACAGTCACCAAGAGGTTCCCCGGGGGCGGAACTCTGCTGGCGGCTTATACCAACGCCAAACTGATTTCCAATACCGATACCCTTACCGACTGGCTGGAAGGTGGAACCTCAGGTGGCAGCGGGCCCATTCAGGACTGGAACAACCTGAAAGGAGAGAAGTCGCTCTCTGCCCAAGACGTTTCGCAGCGCCTAGTCATCAGTTACGTGCTGGACTTGCCATTTGGCAGGGGGAAGAAGTACCTCAACGGTGTAAGCGGAGTGAGCGGCAAGGTGGTTTCTGGTTGGGGCGTTGACGGCGTTACCACGTTCCAGCGCGGGTTCCCGGTGAAGATCCAGTACGGCCAGGGGAACTCACTTACTTCTCTGGGCCTCACAAATGGAAATCTCAGGCCGGATGTTGTTTCCGGCTGCGATAAGAACGTCTCTGGAAGCCCGGTGTCGAAGCTCAGTGGTTGGTTCAACACGAGTTGCTTCGTTGCACCACCAGACTGGGGCTTCGGAAATGAGTCGCGTGTGGATGCTACGCTGCGGCAACAGGGCATCAACAACTTCGATTTCGCGGTGTTCAAGAAGACGAACTTTACTGAAACCATGAACATCGAATTCCGCACCGAATTCTTCAACATCTTTAACCACCCACAGTTCGGACCGCCCAACGGCACTTTGAGTAGTCCGAACTTCGGGGTCGTTACCAACACCATCAACAACCCGCGCTTGATTCAGTTCGCGTTGAAATTCGCCTTCTGAGGCGTGAAACAACTGTTCCCGGACCGGGCGTGTGCTCGGTCCGGATTTTTTTGTCTATACAGCATTTGAAACAATGAGAACCCTGCACGCCCTCGAATACTCAGACGCAAAACGCATGATCGACCTGATCGTGGAAAAGGCGTTGCAGATGCAAAAGGCAGCGGTTATCGCTGTGGCGGACTCGCATGGCGAGCTCATTGCCCTTGTCCGCATGGACGGAGCCCCCGTTTCTTCCGTTCGTATCGCCATGAACAAAGCGTGGACCGCGGCGCGGGAGCGCAAGCCTACAAAAGACATCGGAGAGAAAGTCAGGCACCCGGAGAAGGGGCACGATATTGCCTATTACGGCGATCCCAAGTATGTCGGTTGGGGAGGGGGCGTTCCGCTCTGGAAGGACGGCGAGGTGGTTGGTGCTGTCGGCGTGAGTGGGTTGTCGTCAATTCAGGACATCAGTCTAGCCAACCTTGCCGTGGAGCTGATTACAGGAAAGACCGCCGGGTAGGGTTCGGTGCCGCAATTGCCTGGGGCATCAAAAAGAAAAGCCCCTCGCTTGCGCAAGGGGCTTCAGGGAAAGGGCGTCCGGGCGTTCCCGTCGTCCTGAAAATTGCTTCTTACTTCGGCTGCGCGGCCTGATCCTGGCTGGGCGTCGGCATGGAGGATGACGAGGCCAGCTGCTCAAGATCATTCTTCAGCAGGCTGACTTCCACGCGGCCACCGCTCATGCGCTTACCCTTGCCAGTCTGATCGGCACTGGCGGTCTGCACGGGAGCATTGCCCATGCCGACCACATAGATCCGATAGACGGGAATCTCGTGGTTCAGCACGAGGTAGCGCACGACGGCGTCGGCCATCTTCTGCGAGGTCTGGATCGCGGCTGTTCCGCGGCCCGATGAGAAGCCCTGCACTTCGAGGATGTAGCCCTTCTGGCTCTTCAGCGGAGTGGCCATGTCATCGAGAGCAGACTTGGCATTCTTGCTTAGGACGGTCTGCCCAGGACGGAAGCGGATCTCGGTCTGTGTGGCAGCCTTGTACTGGTCGATGTTGCTGACCACCTGCTCGACTGTGGTCAGGCGGGTGTTGGCCTGAGTCGCGGTCTGCTGGGCGGCTTGAGCTTTGTTGCCGGCATCGATCGCGTGCTGGTCGGCTTCGTTGGCCTTCGCAGAGGCCAGGCGAATGCCCTCGGTGGCACGAGAATCGGTGTCCTTGATCATTTTGGAATTGGCCGAGGTGAGCTCGTCAAGCTCGTTCACCCGATCACGGATGGGAGCGGTCTGCCGCTGCACATATTTCTTGCGTGCGAACGGGTTCAGATGTCCCCAAAAGCCTTCGTGGGTGTCGGGCTGCAGAGCGGGCTTGCCGCTGGCGCCTGTGCCGGTGCTTTGGGTGGTTGCATTCTGGTCAGTGCTGCTGGACTGCTGGGCAGCGGGTTGATCTTGTGTAGTCGAGCCGCTCTGCTGCGCGAGAGCCGGAAGCGCAAGCACAACGGCCAGGAGCAGCGCTACGAATAGGCGATTCTTCATTTTCTACGTCCTCCGGGTGGGGGAGCTTCGGGGCTCCTCACCAGCACGCTTTCGCATGCTTTCAAATTTTATTGCGTCCCAAACTTGTTGAGGCTTACGCTGACGCGGCGTAAGCCCGAAAGCAAAAGAGCGGCGCCTAAGACTGGCGCCTACTCTCCTCTATAACAGTTCAGATGCCAAATGGTCTAAAACCTTAAACCTTTGTCTTGCAATATATTATAGCTCTCTGGGCGGCTGCTGACCGGCCGCAAAGTGCTTGCGGCAGAGTAATTTTGGCGGAACCTGATATAAAAACTGCGTGCGCTTTGAAGGTGCCGTTGCAGGAGTTTGTCACTTCTTTTCAGGAGATGGAATGTTCCCTCGGAAATCCCGGCTCTGTTGGACGATCTTGATTTTTGCGGTTTCTCCGCTGCTCTTCCCTCAGGCCCAAGAGGGGACAACGTTACCGTCAACTCGCACTCCTGCAGAGCGCATCAAGCAATATTCCGATCTTGCGCTTGATTGGGAGCGGGAGTATCTGCGTATCGACACAACAAACCCGCCCGGCAACGAAGCCCGCTCGGCTGCATTCTTCAAAAAGATTTTCGATCAAGCACAGATTGAGAACCGCGTGTTCGACTATGCGCCCGGACGCGCTGATCTGTGGGCGCGCCTGCCGCACACCACCACGGCCCCCCAACGGCCAATTATTCTTTTGAACCACATGGATGTGGTCACCAGTGACCCTGCGCACTGGAAAGTGCCGCCATTCAGTGCTGAGATCGTCGGGGACTCGATTTATGGCCGCGGCGCACAGGACATGAAAAGCGAAGGACTGGCGCAACTCGTGGTGATGGTCATGCTGAAAAGGGAGAAAATTCCGCTTGACCGCGATGTCATTTTCCTGGCAGTAAGCGATGAGGAGGCTGCGGGTTCGGGGACAGACTGGTTCATCGCCAACCAGCGGGACCTGCTCGGAAATGCCGAATTTCTGATTAATGAAGGTGGCGAGAACCTGCTGACGGGCAGCAAAGTGAAGTACATCGGCGTAGATGTCGGTGAAAAAACCACGTTTTGGCTGCGTGTGGTAGCGCATGGCAGGCCGGGACACGGCTCGCGTCCAATCCGCGACTCTGCGCTTAACCGACTGGTAGTGGCTTTGAACAAAATTATTGCCTATCGCACGCCCTTCAAAGTGTTGCCGGTTGTCGAGGAGTTTTTGCGGGACATGGCTCCTTATGAACCGCCGCAGCGGGCGCAGAAGTTCCGCGACATCAAGCAGGGGTTAGAGGACAAGAAATTTCAGGAGGAAGTGGAGCGCGACGAGTCGCTGAATTACCTGCTGCGCAATACGATTTCTCTGACGATGCTTGGCGGGTCGCAGCAGACCAACGTGATCCCGCCCGAGGCCTGGGCAAATCTTGATGTCCGCATGTTGCCGGGGGAGGATACGAAGGCGTTCCTGGCATCGATACGGCAGGTGGTTAATGATCCCAATGTTGCGGTTGAGCCCATCAATCCCGAGTTTCGAATAGCTAATTACTCTCCGACCAATACGGCACTTTACCAAGTCTTTAAGACCGTTTCGGCGAGCTATTTTCCGGATACGCCCGTGGTACCCAGGCTCACCAGCGGCTATACCGAGAACCAGCGCTATCGGCCGCTGGGCATCAACGCTTATGGGTTTTCTCCTTACACGGCTACGGAAGAAGAAGGCAATACCGAGCATGGCAATGATGAACGGATCCGCGTGGAAGAGGTGCGGCGCGGTTATCGAGTGCTGTTCGATGTAGTCGCCACCGTTGCGGGGAAGGAATAATTTGCAGCACCAACCCAGTCGTGCCCAGTATCCAGAGTACTGCGAAGCCAAAACTACGATCAGGAACTTCAAAATACCTATGCGAGCCTGGATGTCTTCTCTGCTTCTTCTTCTGTTCTTCGGTTGTAGTCATGCTGAACAACTCGATCAGTCGCGGCTAAAAGTGCCGGACGGCTTTCACCTCTCGGTCTTTGCCGAAGCGCCGGGCGCGCGACTGCTGACCTTCAGTCCCGGCGGGGTGCTGCTGGTGACGGAAATGAGCGATGGCAAAGTAGTCGCCTTTCCCGACGCCAAGCACTCAGGGAAGGCAGAACGAAATGTGACAGTGCTGCAAGACCTGAACGCCCCTCATGGTATTGCCTTTCACACTGGCAAGCTGTACATCGCTGAAATCAATGCGATCCGCCGCTATGACTGGGACGAAACACAGTTGCGCGCGAGTAACGGGCAGAAGATCGCCGATATTCCGGGCAGTGGAGGCGGGCACTCAACCCGCACGATTGTTTTCTGGAATAACAAGATGTATGTCGCCATCGGCTCGAGCTGCAATGTCTGCATAGAAGATGATAGGCGCCGTGCTGCGCTGTCGGAGTTCAATGAAGATGGCAGCGGCGCGCGGATTTTCGCCTCCGGACTGCGAAACGCCGTCGGCTTAGCTGTTAATCCCAAAACCAACACCATCTGGGCCACAGACAACGGCCGTGACTGGCTGGGCGATGACATGCCTCCCGAGGAGGTCAATGATCTCGGCGCAAATGGCGGCAATTTTGGGTGGCCGTATTGCTACGGCAACAAAGTTCCGGACCGGTCGCAAAGCAAGGATTACGATTGCTCGCAAACTATCGGGCCGAAAGTCGAGATGCAGGCGCACTCGGCGCCGCTGAATGTCGTCTTTTACACGGCCAAGATGTTCCCGCCCGAATATCAGAACAGCATGTTTGTAACGTTTCACGGCTCCTGGAACCGCAGCGTGCCGACAGGATACAAAGTGATTCGGGTAAAGCTCGATGACAAAGGGCAGCCTGCGGGCAAGCCGGAGGACTTCATTACCGGGTGGCTGCGCCCGAAGGAAACCCGCAAAGGTGTGTGGATGGGACGCCCGGTGGGCCTAGCCGTTGGGCCGGAAGGCGCGATGTATGTGAGCGACGATTCGGCGGGGGTGGTGTATAGGATCTCGTGGGGGAAATGATTGTTGATTGACGTTGTCGATTGTTGAATGAAGTTCAAGTGAGGCGGTTCGTAGCCGTAACATGGTAATCGGAGCGTGCGCCGCAGAATTTCTCATGTTGCTGGATTATGAAATTGTCCGTCATGCCGGCAATGTAGTCGCAGACGACTCGAGGTATTGGCTCATCTTGAGCCTTTTCTCGATAAGTGGAAGGCAAACTCTCAGGCTCTTCCATCCAAAATTCAAACAGCTCGTTTACAATCCGCTCTGCGTCCGTCTTCTCAGGCTCCAGAGTCGGGCTGGAGTATAGGTTCCGGTATAGAGATCCCTTCGTCTCACGCCTTTGTTTTTCGATTTCCGGGCTGCAAGTGATCAGCCTGTGCGCACAGGAGCGCACATCCTGAATGCTGCGTACGCCGCGCAATTGTGCTTGAGTATTGGCGATCAAATCACCGACGAATCTGTCGAGCATCTGCTTGAGAGCTTCGTTGAACTTCAGCTTCTCCGCTACGTGCGGATAAGCACCTCCCACTTCTTTGTAAGAGCTTTCAAAGTTCGGCACTTCGGTCCGAATCTGCTCGAGCGATAGCAGGCGGGCTTCGTAGCCATCGTCGAGATCGGCGATGATGTATGCGATTTCATCCGCCAGGTCGATCAGCTGTGCTTCCAGTGGGGGGCGCTGATCCAGCAAATATTCGGCGAGCTGCGGGAACTCGGTGCTGGAGTAATCGCGGGAGTGCTTGATGATTCCTTCGCGCAATTCAAAAGTCAGGTTCAATCCTCGGAAAGCGGCATAGCGCAATTCAAAATCCTCCACGATTCGCAGCGCGTGCAGGTTGTGATCAAAAGAAAACCCGTGCCGCCGCATAGCGGAATCAAGCGCCTTCTCACCCGCATGGCCAAACGGAGGATGACCAATGTCGTGAACCAGGGCTAGCGCCTCGACCAGATCTGTGTTTAGGCCAAGCTGATCGGCGATCGTGCGCGCAATTTGCGCGACCTCGATGGTGTGTGTCAAGCGATTGCGAAAGTGGTCGGAGTAGCGGCGCGTGAAGACCTGAGTCTTCGCTTCCAGCCGGCGGAAGGCGCGTGAGTGAATTACACGATCACGGTCACGCTGAAAATCATTTCGATAGGGATGTGGCGGCTCGGGATGGCGGCGTCCGCGCGATTCTTCCACCCGCATCGCGTAGCCAGCCAGCATGGGTGAAGAATAGCACTGACCACACTAGGCCGCGGTCAGCAAAACGGGTTCACCTTTGGTGATCATCAATGTGTGCTCGTAATGGGCGGAAGGCCTGCGGTCGGCAGTACACACGGTCCATCCGTCCTTGGCGACAGTTGCACGCCCTGATCCCGCGGCAATGATAGGCTCGATGGTGATTACAAGACCCTCCGTGAGCAACTGGCTTGCGGACGGATCGGCATAGTTGGGCACGCGGGGTGGCTCATGAATGGTCCGGCCAATTCCGTGACCACCCAGGTCGCGAATCACGGAGAAGCCGTTACGTCTGACTTCGCGCTCCACAATCCGGCCGATTTCAGACACACGAAACCCCGCACGCGCCACCAGCATGGACTTGACGAAGGCGCGCTCGGCGCAGGCAAGGAGCCGTTTTTTCTCTTCCGAGACCTCGCCGACGGCGACGGTTTCAGCTGCATCGGCCATAAAGCCATCTTTTTCGATAGTGACATCCAGCTTGACCAGATCTCCTGACTGGAGTGCCTTGTCACCGGGTATACCGTGGACTGCCTCTTCATTGAGGCTGATGCAACTCACGCCGGGGAACTTGTAGACGAGCTGCGGTGCGGACTGCGCTCCGTTTTCGCGCATGATGGCCGCGCCAACGTCATCCAACTCTTTGGTCGTAACACCAGGCCGCACGGCTTCTTTCATGGCATCCAACATGCGCCGAACTACGGCGCCTGCCGCGCGCATTTTTTCCAGTTCTTCGGGAGTGTTGATCGACACAGTTCCTCCAGTTCTTAGCCTATCTCATTGGCGGGAGGGCGAGGGCGGAAAAAGAGGATGAGCGCGAACCCGGCAACGTAGAACGGCGTTGCCTGTCGAATCGTGTATCCAAGGGCATTCAACACTAAGCCCAACCCAGCGATAGCTTCGCTCAGACAGTACGTCAGCAGATATCCGGCTCGCCACTGGGAGAGGGCCTTAGTGTCCGTGGGTTGCGTGGCCAGAACGGACAGAGAACGGGAGACCAACAACTGGCGCACCAAGATAATGCCCATTACGTCCGTCACTGAGAGGAGCGCGACGATGTAGAACATCGTTGGCTGAGGTGCTGGCCGGGCGGGCAGCAGCAGGTGGGCGATGACTGCGTAGAGCACGATCGCAGCCAGCATCGCCGCACGAATGATTCGAAGCACTTTGAGGGACGTATCCATCAGTTTGATTGTGCCTCATGGAGGTCGACAAGGGCTGCGATTTTGCAGGTCGGTGCCGACACCGGCAACACGCGCGATTGGTGGGCTCAAATTCCTATTCCTAAATCTCCAAGGGTGCAGAGGCGCCGCGGTGAATGAATCAGCACTTTTGAGTTAGCTCTCGTCACAGAATCGGTGCTCACTGAAAACGAAGGCGGAGGAATACAAGTCCGCCCGGGGGATGCGAGCCATAGATCGGCCTCAGTCCATCGGGCACGCCATACCACGTGATCTGGGCGCCGATAGCTGTTGAAAGATGGGGCAAGCGGCCGATCTCGCGGTCGTAGCCGACTGTGTATGCCTGCAGGCGTGCGAAATAATGCTCCGTGAAATTTGCTGGTTCCGGATTCTCGCCTAACAGCAACGCATTGGTGCGATCCACGTTCTCGATACGTATCCAGACGTTGTTCCGATTTGCGAAGTGCAGGGTCGATTCCAGCAGATAACCATTCCCCACGTTCCCATCAGATAAGCTTTGATTTCGGCCCCAAAGCAGCATGGACGACCAGTTTCCTGCGCGCAGCGGGTGGTTGTAACTCAGTGAAGCTGTCATGCGCCTGACATCTTCCAGCGGCTGCAAGGCTTCCGGGCTGCGCAGATACGCGAACGAATACTGGAGGCTCCAATTCTGTCCCGGGTTAAACGTCAAGCGGGTGGACCAGGAATCAAGTTTGCCGGAGTCGATATCCCAGCGGTATTCATCGGGCTCGCGACCATGAAATCCGGAAGCTTCGAACCGCAGATTCTTATGTGTGATGCCGAGTGTGACCACGTCGCTCGCAATGTGCGTAGAATCTTCCAGGTGATGTCCCAGCGGTGCCATGGGATTTTCTGCCGCTGACATGCGGTGCGGATAAGCGACCGGCCCAAGCGCGGGGTCGCCGACCGGAGCCGCATAGAATGAGAGCCTGGTTTTCTCGCCGACCCTGTAGTCGTACAGAGCGGCCATCTCCATAACGAAATCGTGAGGATGCTGGCCATCCACTATTGGACGCCCGAATGCCGTTTCGCCTTCCTGAAACAGCTCCGGGTAGCGGCGTTTCGAGACGGTGGCGGGCTCAAGGCTCAACATGCCCTTGAGCGTGAACACGCCCGGCCCGACTTTGTGTTGCGCCATCAGCATGAACCAGTTGGTCGAGAAGAGCTTGTCAAACCCACGCGGACCGGACTGCTGAAGTTCATTGAGAAAGGCCTCGCCGTGGAACATGATTGTCCACCGCTTCTTCATCGTCATCATCATGTGCTCGGGTGCAGAGGCCGGCGCGGCGTCGGTGCCGGATGCTGCGTGATGCTCAACTAGATCGACTAATGCCTTGGATGAGTGCTCCGCAGGCATTTGCGGCTGCTGTTCTGCAGGATGCAGGTTGCTGGGATCGTGCTCCTGGCCAAAAGCCAGCCATCCGTGAGTGATCAGAATCATCCCGAGAAGGGCAGAACGACTGTGCACAAAGACTCCCTATTGCATGGCATCGCTAGTTGAGAGACTGACGATATGTGTAGGAGGAGCTCTGGGAGAGAATCAGATACGAAGAGGGCTGTAGCGTAAGGGAGTGAATGCAGGGGGCTGGGGTGGAGTGCTGGAAGTGGAGACTATAACACTCGGCGGTCGTTCAAACGTGCCGAGCAGTTGTAAGGCTGTGTGTCCAAGCTCGCTCTGGGGCACGGCGGAGTCATGCCCTGACTGGCAGCATTGGTGTCCTTGCGGCATGGGATGTGAAGCTGGGGCCGGATGCGAGTGGCAACCGGAGGCGTGCGCCTGGAATCGAGGCAGCTGCCCCCACAAAAGACTGGCAGTTGCCAGCAACAGCAGGGTGCAGATGAAGAATCTCGAGGAAGTCTGCATTGGCACTACTCGCAATAACTCGAAACTACGATCCGATGATTTTCACCCTCAGCTCTTCGGGCAGGCGCTCGCGGATCTCCTGCGGCAAACGGTCGTGCACATGGCGCGCGCCGATTTTCGCGGCGTCGACTAAGGCGACCGGTGCGGGTGTAGCCACTGCCACTACCAACCAAATCAGGGCGGAAAGAGCGAAGCCAGCCAGAGCTGCCAGTTCCAGCCAGAAAGCGTGCCGCGGTCCGAAATGGCGGATTACCCCGAAGGCCAGCAGAAACATGGCCGCAGAAATCGAGGCCAGCGCGATTAATCCCAGGTCGATGCCACGATGCAGCCGCTGGCGAGAGCGGCAATGGTCACAGGAGCTAAAGTGGTCTTCGTAGTCGCCGCGCATCTCGGGCGCCAGCCCGGAAATGTCATAGCGCCAGCCGGCCAGAATTTTTCCTACGATCGGATCAACACACTCATTCATACAGCCTACAGGCGAATCGCTTCCATGACTTCCGATTGCGTTGCCAGCATCACACGATTCTGAAGAAGCGTACGCCGAGGGCCCAAGGCTCTTTCCGCTGCTCTCCGCGCCAGTTCGGGATGATTATTCTGCTCGGAGAGGTGTGCCAGCACTACATAGGATGCACTTCCATCATAATCGCTGTTGAAAAAATTCGCGAGATCTTCATTGGAAAGGTGGCCAACCCGGCTCATCACCCGCTGCTTTACTGACCACGGATAAGGTCCGCCACGAAGCATCTCGGTGTCATGATTGGATTCGAGCACCAGCACATCGCAATCCTGAAGCTGGTCGCATACGTTCTGTGGCAGATATCCAAGGTCAGTGGCGATGGCAACCTTTACGCCCTCGGCTCGAAAGGTGAATCCTACGGGGTCTGCGGCGTCATGTGGAATGGTGAAAGGTGTGACAGCCATGTCGCCAATCTGGAAGCTTTTTCCCGCCCAGAATACTTCCAGCCTGTTCAGCTGCGGAGTTTCCCCCGCCTCGTCCCGCATCATTTTTGACCAGGCGTGATGAGTGGCTCCCGTCATGAAAACGGGAACCGCAAGCTTCTTAGCGAGTGTAAGCAGGCCATATACGTGGTCATTATGTTCGTGAGTGATGAGAATGGCCGAAAGAGTTCGCGGCTCGTCTCCTACCGCCTTCAGACGTTTGAAGGTCTCGCGACACGAAATGCCTGCATCGACGAGAATGCGGGTGCTGGAACTCGAGAGGAGGGCACAGTTTCCCCGGCTGCCGCTGGCCAGCACCGCGACGGAAACTCCCATGCTGGGCAGCATACCTGCTCACATTGTGGACGGCATAGTAACTTTTTGGTTAGCCGGAGACTTTCGAGCGATCGCGGAGCAATTGAGGCTCACATTTCAGGCAACCTGCCGTCTAAGCCGCAACGCACCGTACCGGGTGTTGTTCAGAACTCCCTCTGAACCTAACACCTGCTCGATCCGTATAAGCCGTGAGGAGAAGACCCATGCAGCTCATGGAAGATGCCCGCTACGCCCTGCGACAGTTCGCCAGCGCTGCCGGTTTCACCGCCACCGCGGTTTTGACCTTGGCGCTAGGGATCGGGGCCACGACCGCGATCTTTACCCTGGTACATGCGGTCCTGTTGAAGTCCTTGCCGGTAGCAAAGCCCAGCGAACTTTACCGTGTAGGCGACGTCGAGAATTGCTGCGTCAATGGTGGACTGCAGGACAACTGGTCCCTCTTCTCATACGAGAAATACATCACCTTTCGCGACAACACGCACGGCTTCAGGGAGCTTGCCGGTTTCCAGTCCGGACGCAACCTGATCGGGGTGCGCCGCGTCGGGAGCAATCAAGCTTCGGAGTCGCAGCGCAGCGAATTTGTTTCCGGAAATTACTTTGCCACGTTTGGTATTGGGGCATTTGCCGGGAGGGTGTTGAATAAGCAGGATGACCACAAAGGTGCAGAGCCGGTTGCGGTGATGAGCTATCGCACGTGGCAGCAGAAATATGGTCAGGACCGCTCTGTCGTAGGCGCCGCCTTCCTCATCAACAGCCAGCCTTTCACGGTTGTGGGAATCGCGCCGCCCGGCTTCTTTGGCGACCGGATGGAGAGTGTCCCTGCCTTCTGGATTCCGCTGGCAGACGAACCGCTGGTCGACAGCCCAACCAGCCTCCTGGATCTTCCCATGGGAGATTGGCTGAACGTGATGGGCCGCATTGAACCTGGCGCCGACGTGAAGAAGATTGAGGCGCAGTTGCAGTTGGAACTGCAGCAGTGGCTGCTCGGGCCGATGAGCCAGCTCCAGCCCGGCGAACGTGAGCTTGTTCCCAAGCAGACGCTCCATCTGTCTCCCGGAGGCAACGGGGTGCAGAACATGCGCCACCAGTATCAGGCGGATTTGCGCCTGCTGATGATCATTTCCGGCTTTGTGCTGCTGATCGCCTGCGCTAATGTGGCCAACCTGATGCTGGCGCGGGCCCTGCCGCGCGCCCAGCAGACCTCGGTCCGGGCGGCTTTAGGCGCGTCCCAAGCGCGACAGATCAGGCAGGTGCTCACCGAAAGCACGGTGCTGGCACTGCTCGGGGGCCTGGTCGGCGTTCTCTTTGCGTTTGCCGGAACCCGTCTGATCATGCACCTCGCATTTCAACAGAACTACGTGGCCATCGACACCACACCCTCGCTGCCAGTGCTCGGCTTCACTTTTGGTGTCGCATTGCTGACCGGAATCTTTTTCGGCGTGGTGCCCGCCTGGATGACCGCGGCGGCTAATCCGGCGGATGCATTGCGGGGGGCGAACCGCTCCACCCGGCGCAGCGGCAAGTGGACGCAGGAATCGCTCGTTGTGGCGCAGGCAGCGCTGTCGTTGATCTTGCTGTGTGCCGCGGGATTGCTGACCCAAAGCCTGCGCAACATGCAGCACCAGAACTTCGGGTTCGAGACGTCAAACCGGCACATTTCACATATTGATCCGAAGATGGCCGGATATAAGCCGGGACAGCTCTCTGCGTTTTACCGGCGGCTTCATGACACCCTGGCGGCAATTCCAGGGGTTGCGCAGGTGAGCTTCTCGCTGTACAGCCCGATGGAGGGGGATAATTGGGGCGAAACCGTCTATATCGAAGGGCAAGCTCCGCCTCCGCCGGACAGCAATCAGAACAACGCTTCCTGGGTACGGGTGAGCGAAGGCTACTTCGATACTATCGGCACGCGCATTGTGCAAGGTCGAGCGATTACCGAGCAGGACACGGAAGCTTCTCGGCCCGTCGCGGTGGTGAATCAGACATTCGCGAAAAAATTTCTTAAAGATGAGAGCGCTATCGGAAAACACTTTGGCGACCTGGACGTGAAATATGCCGGCAATTTCGAGATCGTGGGTGTAACCGAAGACACGCGATACCGGGATCTTACGGAAAAGATTCCTCCCATGTTCTTCCTCGCCAGTATGCAGAAGATTGCCTACGATGATCCGCGATTCGTCATGTTCGAGGATAGTTCCCACTATTTGAATGCCATTGCGATCAGAACGGCGGCGAACGTGCCTGGCCTTGAGTCCCAGGTACGGCAGGCCATCGCGCAGGTGAATCCTGATCTGGCGGTGATTGACTTTATGAGCTTTGCCGCGCAGGTAGACGGAAATTTTACGCAGCCGCGGATGATCGCAAAGCTGACCTCGTTGTTTGGGTTATTGGCGCTGGTGCTGGCCTCGATCGGGCTGTACGGCGTGACCGCGTATGCAGTAGAGCGCCGCACCGGTGAGATCGGCATTCGCATGGCGCTCGGTGCCGACCGGGTTAAGGTCCTAAAACTCGTGCTCAGCAGGGCTTTCTGGCAAATCGCCATCGGGCTCGTGATTGGCATTCCGGCGACGATTCTGGGAGGATACGCGCTGGCCGCCCAGCTTTTCGGAGTGAAACCCTACGACCCGAATATCTTGCTGCTGACAACTGCGGTGCTGGGCTTGGCGGCTTTCCTGGCTGCGGTGGTACCGGCGCGCCGGGCAGCCACTATGGAGCCGATGAACGCGTTAAGAACGGAGTGATCGAATGCTCAGGCGCGGCTAGGTTTGTGGCGCAGGCCGCTGTTTCCCAGCAACACGTCGAACAGCGGCAGGAAGACGTTGTACCGCATGTTCGAGTAATCATGGTGGCTCATGTGATACGCCCGCGCAAAGCGTAGGCCCGGAGGCAGCCAGCCGTTCATGTGAATGCGCCAGTGGATGTCTTCGGCTGCGATCAGGTACACAGCCCAGCCTACGAAAATGCCGGGGATGACGTGGAGGCCGAGGAGAAGATCGATGGGAATGACCAAGACACCATTGCTGGCAAATAAGAGTGCTATGTGCAACGGAGACCTGCCGAGAGCCACGTGCTCGGGTTCTTCGGCGGTTCCGATGTTCATGTGGTGTTCGAGATGGCCTTTGGCGAATGCGCCGCGGGGCCGATGCAACATCCAGCGGTGGTAAGAGTATTCGAACGCATTGCCCCAGACCAGCCCAATTGCGAAGCCGATCAGGCAACGTTCCCAACTAGTGTGGAGAAGAAAACCGAAGATCACACCAGGCAGAATTCCGGAAAGGGCGGCGACAATTGCGTTGTACTTCTTCCTGGAGCGTCCGTTGCGGAGCGCGATTTCCCCGAGTTCGGCCGTCGTTGCCACCGTGTTTTCTCCGGCAAGCTACATTAGGTGAGAAGCGAGACGAAGGTTCGTAGGTTGTACTTAGGATGCGTGGGTTCTTACTGTATGCAGTCGGTGAAAAGCTAGGACGGGCGCTGGTTTTAGGGGAATGTGCTCGTGAATCTAGTAGTTATAGAAGCCTCGGCCAGTCTTCTTCCCCAGCCAACCAGCGTCGACCATTTTGACCAGCAGGGGACAGGGACGGTACTTGGGATCGCCCAGACCTTCCTGGAGCACGCGCATGATGTCGAGACAGACATCGAGGCCAATGAAATCCGCCAGCGTGAGTGGGCCCATGGGATGAGCCATACCCAGCTTAAAGACTTCATCCACCGCCTCGGGTGTGGCTACCCCTTCCATGACAGCGTACATGGCCTCGTTCAGCAATGGCATCAGCACGCGATTGGAGACGAAGCCCGGAGCATCATGCACCTCGACCGGCGTCTTTCCTAATTGCAGGGCCAGATCGCGAACCGTGCTGAAGGTTTCGTCAGATGTCGCCAGCCCTCGAATCAGCTCGACCAATTTCATCACCGGGACAGGATTGAAAAAGTGCATGCCGGTGACTCGTTCTGGACGTTTCGTCAGGGCGGCAAGTTTGGTTATCGAAATAGAAGACGTATTTGAGGCGAGAATGGCTTCAGGGTGGCAGATGCGGTCAAGATCCCGGAAGAGCTGTGCCTTGATTTCAAATTTCTCTGTCGCGGCTTCGATCAGAAAATCGCATTGCGCCAGCTTTGATCGGTCCAGCGTTGGCACGATTCGCTCCAGCGCTGTGGACTTGTCGGCAGCCGTAATCTTGTTTTTGGCGACCTCGCGCCCAAGATTGCTCTCAATGGTGTGAAGCGCCCGGTCGAGAAAGCCCTGCTCCACGTCGCTCAGCAGAACTTTGAAACCGCTGCGAGCGAACACGTGGGCTATTCCCTTGCCCATAGTTCCGGCGCCGACCACCCCCACAGTTTCGATTTTCATACGCCCTTTCCTGAAGCCAAACTGAAAGTCTAGCATCTCGGCAAGTAATTACAGTGAAAAGATTTAAGGTTCGCTTAAGGGTAAAAAAGTTGCCACGTTCGGGCGGCAAAATCAAAGCTGCGAGGCATCGAATTTCACAGAGACCGGGAAGAGTCAGCGACAGAGGGGCAAGCCACCCTCAGCGGCTACGGATGAAACCCGGGCTGTGGAGGAAAACATGCGAACTATGAGAATGGCAGCACTGGCGGTAATCATGACGCTGACTTTCAGCGGCCTGGGAATGGCACGTGACCACAATGACGATGATGATTGGCGGCACGACCGTCACCATGACAGGGACAGGGACCATGATCGCTGGCGCGACCACGAGCGCCACGAACGGTGGGAACGCGAGCATCGCGGCGGGTGGCACAGGGATCATGACCGCGACGACTGGCGTTGGCGGCCCGATCGGGACGACGGCTACTACAATCGCGGGGGCTGGATTTGGAACCGCGGCGGTTCAGGCTACCCTGGCGGCGGGTACGGCTACCCCAGCGGGGGCTACGGATATCCTAGCGGCGGCTATTACGGAAATAATGGCTACAACATTGGCTACCAGGATGGCGTTTACCAGGCCCGCAAAGATGTGGCGGAGCACAAACCCTTCAACCCCTACCCCCGCGGCGACAGCCATGGAACTCACGGGTACGCGGGGTATGGCGATATCAATGCGTACCGGGCGCAGTACACCAGCGGTTACCGCTCTGGATATGAATCCAATTTCCGCAGTGGATATCGCGGGTGGGGCTTCTGATTCCCAAGCATGATTTTGGATTTGAGCCGCCGGTTGCTCCGGCGGCTTTTCTTTGGTGCGCCCGGCAGGGGGCGCACTCACTGGGAGGTGAAAGTCCTCTACACACCCGGCAAGGGGAAGTGTTAGCCGAACAGCAAGGGTGCAGCGGGGCCTGAAAGAAGCGTGAGCAAAGACGCGAGCCGATGAATAAGAACCGGATATGAGGCCTAGGGTGGTGGGCGAGCGAGCAAAGGATTGCGAAGCCCAAATCCAGCAAGCGCACTGGTGGTAAATCCGGCGGCTGCGCGTTGAAGGCGG